>WNFX01000098.1_pt1 | contig 62929 bp, 63 predicted proteins | sample 5400111 | NCBI WGS metagenome assembly WNFX01 (sample SAMN13153363, study PRJNA577476) | soil metagenome | isolation source: 40 cm soil or saprolite under grassland replicate 1 | place: USA:California | collected 2016-06-15
TGAAAGGACTTCCAGGAATAAAGCGAAAATCTCTAGGGTTCTAGAGTTCCTTATGTCCACCTTGGATTAAAAAGTTTATAATCTGAAAATCATTGTGTGATTACATCATGATATTATCAATTGCTAACCGCAGTTGTGTCTGCTTTCTATCGTGCAGTACATAGAGTTTTTAATTGAAAGCACAATTAGAAAGAAGTGGAAGACGGCGATGAATGGAACTCGTTCATAATGCTACGCCTGCACCTATCAATCTCCATCTATCGGTAATTCTTCTACTAATCGCAACTCGACTACTAGGCATCAAGCAAACAGGCTTTCTGAGCTTTACCTCTACCTTGACATCCTTAACACTCATAACGGTTCCTAAGGTCGCAGCGGTCCCGATATTCAGACGTAGTGGTTCCTTGGCCTTAATGGGTTCAACTTTGACCATGTCTTGTGTACCAACTGCTGTATCGAAAAGATGTACTTCAACAGAGATGTCATCAACATCATCAGGCAGAGCATCCGGCTTTCCAACTACTGACCCAATGAGAGAATCACTCTTGACGAAAGTTGGATCTAATTTGGTTCCGATAGCAACGAGCCCTCCTGGTCTTACTTTTTCAACAAGACCAGCCCCCGTTCCAAGTGTTGATATTGTCGAATTAATTGGCTCGTATTTACCTTTTTTCTCATCCAAAAAACCGGGTCGAATCTGAATCTCATCTTCCAGCTTAAATTCGCCTTGAACTAATGCACCCCCAATCACTCCTCCTTTGACTTGTTTTATTGGAATGCCGGGTTTGTTAACATCAAACGATCGCAAAACATGCATCACAGCTTTGGCTTCTCTCTTCCTCGGTGGAGTTTTAATATTATTTTCAATAGCTTCTATCAACGCATCGATATTGAGTTTATGTTGTGCTGATACAGGAATGACTGGGGCCTCTTCTGCAACACTTCCCTTAACAAATCCCTTGATTTGTTTATAGTTCTCTGCAGCGTCGCTATAATCGGTCAAGTCCGCCTTGTTTTGAACTATCACAATCTGCTGGATCCCCAATACTTGCAGAGCGAGTAGGTGCTCTCTAGTTTGCGGCTGAGGAACTCTTTCATTTGCTGCAACTACAAGAACAGCTCCGTCCATTAAAGCAGAGCCGGAAAGCATATTTGCCATCAAACTTTCGTGACCAGGAGAGTCAACGAAACTCACAACACGGGATAGCTCACCTTGTCTGCCGCAGTTAGGACATGTAGGATTCGTGGAATAACGAACAGGAGAAGGACACTCTGAGCACTTGTAAAACGCCGCGTCAGCGTATCCAACCTTAATTGTAATGCCCCTTCTTAGCTCTTCACTATGCGCACTGGTCCAAACACCTGTAATAGCTTCTACTAAAGTTGTTTTACCATGGTCTACGTGACCAGCGGTACCAATATTGATATTAGGTTGGTATCCGTATTCTTTGATATACCAATCGGGTAATGTGTCCTTCCAATGCAACGTGGATCCTAAATTTGTTGAGAGATATAAGGTTAATTACCCGGGAAAAATTTAATCCAATATACCCTACCCTGATTCTTAATCCTTCGCATCCAAGCAGCGCTTTATTCAGCATACCATCTGGACACACTTTACCTAAACTAACGACTGTTACCGGAGCTCTTTTTCTTGTCTATTGCTTCTTGAGCAGAAGATGAAGATGATTCGTCTCCAATTGGCGTCGTTTGGGGAGACTTTTCTTGCAAATTCCCATCCATTAGCCTGCAATTCAATTGATAGATTTCTTCAGTGACTGTGTTACCTCTAATCAGCTTTCTTATCCTAGTGCCTTCACCGGCGTTCTGCATTCCCACGCCTCTTGAAAGTAATACATATTTCTTTACTCCACCATGGATGTCTTGACGCATCGGCGTGCCTGACTTGTCGCTGCCTCCTGTTATTCTGAACTTTCCCTGGGTCAAACCTATGACCGAAGAATCTAGAGTGTCCCCAATCTTTGATCCCAACAGCGGCTGTGCTGCCCTGTCCCTGAGTTCTTTGGATTGACTTTTTCCTTTTTCATCTGAAATCACAAGCTTGAAGTGAGCCAATTTACTATCCAAAAAGAACGGAACGCATTTAATTAATCTTTGGCCTTAGGATATTAGGAGAGGTTATGCGGGAGGCGTTGTCTACAGACGGCGAGGGAGATTCAGCAAAGGATGTCGATGTAGACTGCCCCCGTTGTCGATTCAAGATGACCAGTATCCAAGCGTGCCATCTCCGATGTAGCAATTGTGGCGCTGAGCTAACATGCTCAGATAAGGGGAATTTTTGGTAGACCATCATCCCCAAGTGAATAAGTGAGTATCAAGTTTATTTCCTCTGTTTGCGGCGTATTAAAAAGGTCGCTTATCGGAATTTGTTTGAAAGTCATCAGCCATAACGGTGGCTCGCCCTTTCATTATCTCGATATATTCCTCGTACAGAGCATGAAATCCGCAATGAGAGCAATTCACCTCTTTCATTTCATCATCCAAATCTGCTCTACCTGCACATTCTGGACACTTTGCTTCCAGAGTCATCGATTCTCCCTCTATATTAGTCGTTACGTCAGATATTTATGTTATTTATTTTAGTTCATATTTTCGTCTCGAGTCGTTGTCTGATGGCACACCACTCTACGTCCCCAGCCCCATAAATTAAAAAATGTTATTCGGATATCTGATGGTCATCTAAAGTCACCGGGACTCAGCTCATTACAAAGGTGGTAGTCTAACCGTATTTGCTCGGCACTATGTAAGATGTAAAAAATAGCATGAAACAAGTCTTCGATTTTGTTATGTTATTACTTAACTTTCAATCGATGTTTTCCAATTATTCTTCATCCCATGACGATACCGCATAATTTGCGCGTTTTATCTTTTCAACGCGTCGGGTGTCCCAAAATAGTTATAACAATTTCAGAGCCCTGTCAAATCTTTGAATACCCTTTTATTCCTGTCAAATTCTGTTATTCCTAAACAGCCTCAATAAATGAATAAAATTAAGCTACCAAATAATTTGGAATCTATTCCTATGGATTTTATTTGGTTTCCCTATAATTGGAATAGGATATCCACACCGATTGCAGCAGTTATTTGCGTCAAGGTTCCAAGAGCCAATGCTAAATCCGTACCGTTCGACCACAATATTTTTGCATTCAGGACAGTAAGTGTGTTCCAAAGGATGTCCAGGGACGTTCCCTATATATGCATACTTCAGGCCAATTTCTTTGGCAATTTTATGGTGTTTTTCTAGCGTTTCGATCGGAGTATTATCGAATTCCATCATCTTGTAATCCGGATGGAATCGCAGAAAATGGATCGGTGTATCCGGACCTAACTCGTCATAAATAAATCTGCATAGCTTCCTGGCAGAGTCTAAATCATCACCGACTTTAGGAACTATGAGATCAGTAATTTCAGTGTGGATTGTTGTCTTGTCTCTCATATTCTTCAAGGATTGGAATATCGGGTCCGCGTTCGGTATTCCTATAAACTGACGAACGAACTCTTGTTTACCACTTCCCTTGAAGTCTACGGTAATGCAATCCAAAAAGTCCTTCATCATGTTAACTGATTCGATAGTATCGTAGCCATTGGACACAAAGATATTAAAAATACCTTTCTTATGAGCTTCAATACCGCAATCTCGAGCAAATTCTATAAAAATCGAAGGCTCATTATAAGTATACGCAATACCTCCGGCGCCGTACCTTACTGCGCTATCGACCACTTGTTCCGGGGTCATCTCCACACCCTCTATCTTACGTCGCTGCGAAATATCGTAATTCTGGCAGTATTTGCAAAGCCAATTACACCCAGTCGTGGCAATGGAAAAAATTGAGGAGCCTGGCCTGTAATGAGTCACTGGCTTTTTCTCTATAGGATCAATGTGACCAGCAATAACTCTTCCATAAACGAATAATCGTAACTTGTTATCTAATACCCCTCTGACGCCACAGAGGCCAACTTTACCTTCCGGTATTTCACAAAACCTAGCGCATGCAGTGCATCTTAGCCTGCCAGTAGGCAACCTTGTGTAGAGCGTTGCCTCTTTGCCAAGAATCTCGTTGCTTAGCATAGCAAATATAATGGCTACATAATCATATATACGTACCAGTAGTTTATTTTAGATAAGGGCTTTTGGAAATAGAACTCAGAAGTAAATCTTGTTTTAATCTGTATCCACATTTTGCTTTCTTATAGTATTATAAGGAATCTGCACATCTAATAGTTATAGATATTCAGAATGCTCTTGCAAGCAAAGGTAGCTATTACGACCTTCTGGGATTGGACACTTCGTAATACGAAGCCATCGCTCCGAAGATTCGGGGGCTAATCACCAAATGCCGAAATGCTGCGATACCTGTTTTTTATACCCAGGCTGTCAAGGAGTCTTCTGTCATTGACTTATTGACCAGAACACGCAAGGTCTTGCCAAAGGCGCGTGAAGAGAGGATCATGAAAAAACCAATCTGTGTTCGAGGGACCTGGGATGCAGAGATTGTCGATCACATAAAGCCAGTCAGCGGTGATCACATCGTCATAAAGAGAAGGGATTCAGCTTTTCATGATACAGAGATTGGGGTATGGCTAAGAAGCCTAGCCTTATTTTCTAGGGATCGATACATCCATTTGTGTTGAGACATCTCTAAAAGACGCGTTTATCATCAGATACGACTTTGTGCTTATTTCTGATGCAACGGCATCGAGCAACCCCAAACATTCCGAGTCAACTCTTGAAAATGTGAAGGGCTACTACGGGCTAGTGATGGATCTCCCCGGGCTATCTCGATATCTACCACCATCTTCTCCAGAGCAAACTCGACCAAAAACGCTGAGAACAACCTAAACACAACTAGGAAAGTTGGATATCAACCGAAAACATCAGAATAAACATAGTAGTTGTCTTTCAGATTAATCCGGCAGCACGAAGTTTTTGAGGCAAGTATGTCTCTGCGAGAAACCTGAACCCGTGTTTGAAGAATGCGTCGAGCTCGCATTTTTCCCTTCGCTGTAAGAAAATGTTTAGCTCCTTTTGCCATTGTTTATCCTTCAGCCAAGGCTTCCTCTTCATATCATTCGCTCTGTTGACATCTTCTTCCGAAGCATCCAGCCTTGCAACTTCCGGGATGTTATACTCGTAAATGTCAGAGAACATCATGCCCAATACTTTGGCATCTGGAGTTACTAGTCTATCGCTATCATAGCTAAGAGACTCGCTGCCGATTTTGTAACGCAAAGCAATGCCAAGTCCCCACGGGTCAGCGTCAGCAAAAATGACGACAGGCTTTTTCCACTCTTCATTCAGAGTTTTTACCATCATCCTCGTCGCACGGTCGGGCTCTCCAGATCCGGTCATTAGAATTGTGTTATACTTTTGTATAAAACCTGATTTTCGAATATTGTTTAAAACGGTGTCCTTTTCAACAACCATTACAAAGTCGGCTTTTACATTGACTATTTCGACGTCGCGTATATTCGTCGGGATTAGTTGGGACGTCGCCCGACTTCCTAGATTACAATCGATAATATCGCCGCCCACACGCAGGGTAATAGGACCAGATATCATTCCTTTTGGCTTAGAGGTAACCGAAAATTCTTCGCGGGGCACAGCTGTTAATAATTCTATAGCTTTAATTGCATCGTCGGAATTTTCCTGACTGTTCCAAAATTTTTGTCTACCTTTCTCCTCATCTCCTACCGACGTGAGTGTAGCGTAGTACATTCCCCTAATCGTACTTTCCATTTCTTCGTCAAGCAACTTTCTGATGGCGTTGGCCATAACCAGGTATTGGGAGAATGTCGGAATCTTCTTTGTACTGTCAGGACTTACTTGAACGGTCTTGCCGCCGATTGTAAGCATCCTCTTGTCTTCAGACCATACCGTGTTGTCGTATCCTACTTTGGGAACATCTAAAACTGGCATTATTCTTTCAACCATCAGATCTTCCGCGACATCACTCATGAGTAGTTTTATTTTCTTTATAACTTCTCGATGACGTTTATCTTTGATAGTCAATTACCTTTTTCTTCCTTTTGTTCGGTAGAAGACATCCATCGTCGTTTGATCTTTCTTCTGGACACTCCTTAAATTCTCAATATTCTTTTTTGATGTATTTCTGTTGCTATGGGCTTTCATAATTTGTTGAGTACGCGCAGGATGGGGGATACGTTGACGTCCCTTTTCATTCAAGATTGGGTTGGACTTGTCTGCTTCTTTTTCAATTCTTTGGCCTGTGATTTTATCATGTTTCTCAGAAACAGCCACGCCGGTGATCTCGCCTCTCACATGTCTTTCCGCAAGTTGAGCGAAAGCTTCAGAGAGCTTCTGCGTATCGACACTAATAGATTCGGAGATGGCGGATATGATCAAAGGAATATAATGTTTGTAAAGTCGTAATCGGCTTTCTGCCTCTTTCATGCGCAATTCCTTGCGAATTTGGGCGCTTACTTTTCTGTACAGATCGGATAAACAGGCCTTCATATATCTCTTCAATTCACCTTCAGATGCAATGCTCTCTTTGCCAGCGGTTTTGTAAGGAATTTTGGTGGAGCAAATATGGAAGAAAATATGTAATGGCAGAAACTCGACAGCCCTATCAGATTTATTGTCTGCCCCAGCAAATTTCTCTTTCACTTCCTTCTTAGAGATTCCCATTTTGTTAATTTCCACTTCCGACACTACCTCTTTGGCCACATCCGATCCCTCGTCGTACAACAGGGGGATCTTGTTTGCAAATCTGAAGATTTTAAAAGAACTTATGTCTCCGCCGTACGCAATTCCGCATTCTACCACGGTGGGACGATTATTTATTACACAAGTTCGAGACGAGTATGCCGTAAGCGTCGGTTTTAACATTTTAGTTGACAATCTGGTCTGCGTATGGGTGTCATTTTCATTTCTGTTTGTGACGATCGTATATTCCGAGGTCATCCCGGCAGTCAGAATTTCCTCCCCAATTGGACTCAGGTGGTCTGTATTTGGAGAGTGGAATCTTGTCTGTTTGCATACATTAACAACTTTGATTAGTTCATGTTCATCGTATTTGTCAGCAGTCTTGATATCTACATTTGATTTTGAAATTATTTCTTTTGCCTTGCCTCCAGACAGTTTTTGGAACGAATTACACAACACCCCATGAAGTGTTGTCTTTTGGTGCATGAAATTCATAATTGCCTTCTTGAGCGTTTTCAGATCCATATCCGCGGGATGAGGCAATACCTCTTTTGCTGGTTCAGGCATTACCTTGGTCCTTCTATCAAAGGTGACTTCACCTTCATCTGTCTGAAAAACTAAAAAAGCGTATGGATTTACAATACTAGTGTGACTGACGTAATCGTAAATCTTATTCTTAGTAATCGGAGATAATCGTGCACGCAATACCGCTTCAATTTTAAAACCCGATTCGCCCTTAATGTGGGCGTCTTCGCCTCTCAGCATTTTCTTTGTAAGGGTTATTGGCTTGTTTGTGCCAATGTCAGTTCGGAGCTCAAAGTAATATTCTGAGCCCTCTTCCATTGACTTTGACCACGTTTTGAGAGGATGGTCTGTATCCTTGGTAGAAAAAGCAGCAATCATTTTTAGGCCAACCCCAAAAAGTCCTCGTTGCTGCTTCTCGACATATTTAGCTGAAGTTAAAAAAGAACAAACAGCAACCGGAACTTTGTCCGAAGGAATCCCGATACCATTGTCTTGGCATGAAATGAGCCACAAATCATTTTCCTGATCCAATAATTTCAAGGACAAGGAGATATTTGGTAAAATGCGTTGTATTTCGCAAGAATCAAGCGCGTTTTCAATGAGTTCTCTGACAGCCATATACAGAATTCGTTCTCCAGTAAATCCAGCGAGTGCAGAGTTGTCGACAAAAAATTCTGATTCGGCCTTTTTGTCGTACCGAACTTTCGCTTTTCCGTAACCAAGATGAGGAATAGTTGCAACGCTAGCAGTAGTGGGAGTCTTCGCACGCATCGTGGCGGCAATTTCGACAGTAGCCTTAGTCTTCAACCAATCAAATATTTCAAGAACTCAATTTAACTTTTTATAACAGTGGATTTAACTTTTTGCGACAAATAAGTTGACTCTCGCAACATAAAAGTGTTCAAAATTCGCAATATTAACCTCTCGTTAAATTTCCTTTATTATTCCCTTGAAGATAATATTATCCATCAACAGAGAGATGGAGACCCTTTCAATATCATGAAGCGACATTATTGTAGAAACCCTAATGTCACGCGCTCACGGGTTATAGAGGTTTTGAGCGCGCCGGTACCCTAGTACCTCAAAGAAAGGAACATAGTTCAACCCTTTACGTAATAATTATAATACATAAGCACAGGGTTCAGTACAAGAAAAACGGTGGACATTGCACCAGGTATTTGCAATGCAAAAACTAATAGGCTTTATTTAACGCCCGAATTCTATAATGGATTTAGAAGATCGGTTATTTTTGATCTCAAGGGAGCCAACAGAGGAGGTGGTTACGGGACCTGAATTGAGGACCCTTTTAGAAACCGTGGCTTGTCCAAGGCACTACATCGGCCTGGAAATTTCTGGAATGTTACATCTTGGCAGCTTGATTCTAACCGGTTTCAAAATCAATGATTTCATCAATGCTCAAGTTCAATGCACTGTCTTTTTGGCAGACTGGCATACCTATATGAATGATAAGCTCCGCGGGAACTGGGCAAAAATCAAAGAGATTTCGGAATACTACTCTGAAGCGTTCCGATATTTTTGTCCAGGCATCTCAATAGAGTTAGGTAGCGAGCTTTACCAAAGGACGAATGACTACTGGAAAGATTTAGTACGTTTTAGTAAACACATTAGTCTGCCTAGAACGATAAGATCCCTGACCATTATGGGCAGGATAGAACGAGAGAACATGGATATTGCACAACTACTGTATCCACCTATGCAATCAGTTGACATTAAGGCATTAGAATTGGACATTGTTCACGCCGGAATGGATCAAAGAAAAATCCATATGCTCGTGAGGGAAATATTTCCTAAATTAGGGTGGAAGGTTCCAGTATCAGTACATCATCATTTGCTTCCGGGGCTTGCAGAACCTCTTAAGCCACAGTCGACAGAGACCGGTGATGCAGAAACGTTCAGTAAAATGAGTAAAAACAATCCCGCAAGTGGGATCCTAATCCACGATGATGAGGAAACCATCAGAGAAAAAATTGCCAAAGGATTTTGCCCACTTGGTACGGCCGAAAATAATCCAATACTTGAGCTTATCAGATATGTTGTATTTCATGAATATAATGAAATCATCATCGAAAGGCCCCAAAAGTATGGTGGAAATGTTTCGTACGCGACTTTTAAGGAGCTAGAGCGAGACTACGTTGAGAAAAAAATCCATGCAATGGATTTAAAAAATGCTACGGCCAGATATCTCAACCAAATAATTGAACCTGTACGCAAGCATTTCAAAGGAAGAGAACCAAATTTTGACGAAACAAGCTCCAATTAGAGGAGAAAGGGTCAATTCTCAATACTAATAGTTCTACTACTACTACTACAACTACTACTAGTACTACTGCTGCATCCCTGCATAAGTAGGACTTTCTTGTCGGCTGTCTTTTTTGATCAACTCGTACTTCGATCTATATCCTCTTGGATTTATCATCATGCCGTTATAGTCAAAAGTAGACGAGTTGCCGACGATAACCGTGGTAATCATCCCAAGGATTTCTGAATGTTGGAGCATTTTTTCAAGCGTAGTGATAGCGATAGTCTGGCTTTCTCTATACGCACCCTTAACTATCGCAACCGGCGTTTCTGGTTTTCTATATTTCAAAAAGATATCTCGGGTGTCTTTCAATTGATGAATGCGTTTCTTGCTCGCGGGATTGTAAATCACAGTAACATAGTCTCCTGCGGCAGCTGCTTCGACACGTTTGACGATCATGTCCCAAGGAACAAGAAGATCGCTCATGCTGACGACAGCAAAGTCAGTCATTAAAGGGGAACCAACTAGAGCAGCGCAAGAATTTAAGGAAGAAACCCCGGGCACACATTCAACATAGATGCCAGTTTCTCTCTTCCATCCTTTTTCAAAGAGAATTTCATAGATCAAACCTATCATGCCATAGATACCAGGATCTCCGGAAGAAACTAACGCTACGATCTTCCCCGCTTCTGCAAATTCTATCGCTTGATTGGCTCTTTCCACTTCCTGGGTCATAGCATACCGATAGACTTCTTTACCGTCGATCAGATCTTCTACAAGAGAAACATAAGTATCATACCCAACTATAATTTCACTTTCTTCAATCACGATCTTTGCCCTGTGGGTCATGTGGTCATGATTACCTGGGCCGACTCCAACAACGTATAATTTACCTTTACGTTCAGTCATTTCTTCCATATAAAGTAAAATATAATTTATCCTTTTCTCGGAATGTCCTTCTGTTTGCCAGTAGATGATGCTAGTTTAAATTCAGTATGAAGCGCTCTGACTGCCATTTCACAGTCGTCATCATTGACCACAAAAGCTAGGTTTAGCTCAGATGATCCCTGGGCAATCATTATAACATTTACGTCTCGGCGTGCAACTGATCCGAATATTTTTGCAGCTACTCCCTTTATCCCCCTCATGCCGGAGCCGACTACCGCAATGACGGCGACGTCATCATTGACGTTTACCTTTTTGATTATATTTCCAAGTAAATTAAGTTCAAGTGCGGTTGTTGCCTTTTCTAGATCGTTTTTTCTCACGACCATGGATATGCTAGATTCGGAAGGGCTCTGAGAGATCATCATGATGTTTACTCTTTTTTTTGCAAGGATATCAAAGATACGTGAGGCTGTTCCAGGAGATCCAGCCATTTCCCCGCCACTTACATCTATTAATGCAGTATGACGTATGGCGCTGATTGACTTTACAATTTTTTGTGAGGCTTTTGCTGGGTTTTGTGTAATAATTGTGCCTTGATGGTTGACGTTAAAGGCATTACGCACACGGATCGGAATTTTGGAATCGATCACAGGATAGAACGAGCGTGGATGGATATACTTAGCACCAAATAGAGCCATTTCCATTGCTTCGGCAAATGATACTTCCTTGAGAACCTTGGCATCTCTGACGATTTTAGGATCAGCAGTCATTAAGCCGTTGACGTCGCTCCACAACCATACCTCGTCAGCCTTAATGCTGGAAGCTATTATGGTTGCAGTATAATCTGAGCCGCCTCTTCCTATCGTCGTGGTAATGCCATTCTGATCCGCTCCGATAAAGCCCGTTACTACCGGGATTACGCCATCTTGTAACATTGGTGTGAGCTTGTGAGCAACACGTAGCTTGGTCGTATCCATCAACGGCCTTGCTTCGCCAAAATTGGAGTCAGTTAAAATTCCGACTTCCCTGCCCGTAAGATGTTCAGATTTTATGCCAATGTCTTGTAACGCGTAGGAAACTATAGGAGTCGAGAGACGTTCTCCAAAGGACAACAAATAATCTAATGACTTGGGGGTTACCTCAGCCAGAAGCACTATGCCTCCCAAAACGTTCTCTAGCTCATCAAGAGTTGTGTAACGACCAGGTACGCTTTTTTCATGATCCCCTCATCCCTGATAGCATTTCGCAGAATATCTAGATGAAAGGCGCGTGCCTTTTTCATGAAATTTTCGACTGAAACTTTCTGCCCATCTTTTATGTTGTCAGTAATCGAGAGGATGTCATCAGTCATTCCACGAATGGCGGAAACAACTACCACAAGATCATTTGTTGCGTCGTGATGCTGCGCCTTTATCAGGTTTGCAATTTCTTTTACTTTGCTGGCTGAATTGACTCCGGTTCCTCCGAATTTCATTACGAGGCGCATAACAAATCAGAACATGGTCAGATGTCCGCAGCCACCATCTCGTTTTAAGGCATATGTTGAGCAGAGTAAGAATAAGGCGAAGGCGCAATATGCCAATATTATCGACACTTAGTTTCTCTTACTCATATATATATACCGTTGGCCGCCTTCGCCTTCGCTAGAGTCAAAATGAATACCAATACTAATCTAGTATGGTTTTTATTTAAGACGTTCTCTGGTCATTTTGATTGTCAGCTTCTGAATACAAGCATATCCTCAGAATTGCAGGAAAGGACATAGACGGAAGCAGGAAGATAATTGTCGCCTTGAGCGCAGTCAAAGGAATCGGTCATAATCTCGCACAGGTCTTGCTACAGTCGTTGAAAATAAATCCCAATATTCGCTTGGGATTTCTAACAGATAAAGAATTAGCTGACATCGAGTCAGCTATTAGGAATCCAGCAAGAGTAGGAATGCCAGATTGGTACCTCAACAGACGAAAAGACATGGAGACCGGTACTAACCGGCATCTTATCACGTCAGACTTGGATTTTATGATTTCAAATGATATAGAACGTGAAAAATCTGTCATGAGTTGGCGCGGCTACAGGCATATGTTCGGTTTAAGAGTTAGAGGTCAATGTACAAGGACCACAGGAAGAAAAGGTGGTGCTGTAGGTGTCAAGAAATTGGCCAGGCCTGTGGCAGGAGGACCACCCGGCGCTCCGGCGGCTGTTGGTGGGATTACTCAGCCTGCTGCTACAGCTGCTACTACTGCTGCTGCACCTACTAAAGTCAAAGAAGCGCCCTCAAAGGAGAGCGAAAAGAAGTAGGGATATAGGCGGCTGAAAAATGGGCGATCCTAGTAAACCAAAAAAGAGCTATAATCGACCTAGAAGAATATGGACAACAGATCAGTTGAATGCCGAGCTTTACACATTAGGGTCATATGGCTTGCGGAACAAGCGCGAGCTCTGGAAAGCACAGACTCGGGTAGCTAGATTTAGAAATCAAGCTCGAGCATTACTTTCTTTGGCTACTGAGGCAAGAACTGAAAAAGAAAGCCGATTACTAAAGTCCCTGAACAGACTAGGCCTAGTTAGTGAATCTGCCTCCCTCGATGACGTCCTCAATCTCAAGATTGAAGATCTGCTAGAGAGGAGACTTCAAACCATAGTGATGAGGAAGGCCGGTACGAAATCTCCGCATCAAGCGAGGCAAGTGGTAGTTCATGGACATGTATCGATAGGAGATAGAATCATAAACCTACCTGGGTATCTGGTGAAAAGAGAAGAAGAGCACCTGATTACATTGCACGCAAATATTCTAGGCCCGTTATCGAGTACACCGCCACCTAATACCTAAGGGCGTTCTCAGGTCGTTACTTCCGAAATGATATCCACGTGATCGATTTTCCCATCAGCATTCATATCGAACCCTTGCACCACTAATGCCCACTCTTCCTCGTTTTGATAACTCTTCAGAATTTCTTCACTATAGTTGGTCAGAGCTATAACCGCAGATTTGGTTCCAATTGACCTCACGCCTGCAACAATAATGATATATTTCCCGTCGTTGTAAGGATTTTTTATTTTCGCGATTAAACCTTGATTATCAAGGTTATATGGCTTGGCAGAAGATCCCGCTACTAAACCGGACCAGAAGTTCTTCTCATTGAATTTTATTGGCAAGAATTTGTTAAATTCTGCAGTTATTATGTTAGTACCTGGGCCGCCTATGGATATTAGATTGTTTCCCTCTATTACTTTTTCAGCCTTGGCATCGGCATCCAACTTCACTATAAACTCAGAAGGAATGTTACTAATTGTTCCTAAAAAAAAAGCTAACTGTACCGCATAATGCCCATCCCTTGCGGATGACCTGTAGGGGCCGTGAGGATCAGGAGCACCTACGACGATTAAACCCTTGAAGAAATTATTAACAATATAGTCGTCAAAAAATCTGCGTGCATGTCGATGTTCATAATTAGCACGATTCTGGAAATCCAATTGACTTTGCCCCCAGCCCATCTCGATTCCAAATGCCGGACTAGAGGAATGGTAAAGTCTAGCAGTGCCCCCTCTGACGTGGTTTGTACCAGCCTCCTCCAAAGCACCAATTTCTACCAACTTTCGTACATAATAATAGGCACTTTGTTCATAGATTCTGAGTTTCTTTGCTATTTCTATCGGATACATTGGAGTATCCGACAGCAATTGCATTATTTGCCAAGCTAGAGGATTCGAAAGTACCCTGATGTGTTCCACATTATCGAAAACGACTATCTTTTTACCAAATACTTTACCATTCGCAAGATGTACGAGCGTCTTCTCCGTTGACAACAACCAGAATTCGTCAGAACCACTATATAATGATATTTAGCGGTATAAAAAAATATTAACTGACTGACCTTAGCCGGACCTGATCACCAGTATGCTAAATCTAACAATGGTATGTCAGTTCGTTGATAATTGTTAAAAGCCCTCACAGCCATTAACTTTTGTGTGTTCAATTATAGGATATACTGGTAGTTTGAATGTAGCCCCTGTCTTGGTTGAGAGCCTTAAACGAATGGAGTACAGGGGATACGATAGCGTAGGAATAGCTACGATTAATAACGGGAGGATCTCCACGCGGAAAGGCGTAGGCAGGGTAGCGGCTGTCGATAAATCTCTTAACTTCATAACGATGGCTGGACAGATAGGTATCGGACACACCAGGTGGGCAACTCATGGGGGTGTATCAGATAAAAATGCACATCCTCATTACGGGTGCACAGATGACATCGCCGTGGTCCACAACGGAATTGTGGAAAATTATAAGGAATTAAAAGAAGAACTTATTGAGCTTGGTCATAAGTTCAAAAGCGACACAGACAGCGAGGTTATTGCACATCTTCTAGAAAGGTATTACGCCGAGCAAAAGGATGTAACTCAAACTATAATTAAAACATGTAAAAGACTGACGGGTACTTATGCATTCGTAGCGGCCTTCGAAGACGGGACAATATGTGGCTCCAGATATGACGAGCCACTAATAATTGGCCCTGTTGAAAACGGGTATTTCATCTCAAGCGACATTCTCGGATTCTTACCGTACACGGATAAAGCCATTTTTCTTGACAATAAAGACATCGCTGTTATTGACGGACAGAGTTTGAGGTTATATGATTCCGATGGAAATCCCTTGAGTCGTCCCATTACGCAGGTAGCTTGGGAATTGGCCGCTATAGATAAAGGAAAATTTGCACATCACACAATGAAAGAAATTCACGAACAACCACAAACGATCATGACAGCGGCAACTCAAGATAGAGAGAAAATACATAGATTTTGTCAGATCCTGCTAGATTCCAAGACGGTCTATCTCACAGGAAGTGGAACAAGTTACCATTCAGCTTTGATTGCAAAGCATATTTTTGCAAGGTTTGCAAAGATTCGAGCAGAATCCATTATGTCAAGCGAATTTCAGTACGCACTTGATCCTATCGACAGTAACTCGGTTTTGGTTGCCATCTCGCAAAGTGGAGAGACGGCGGACGTTTTGCAGTCCGTCAAGACCGCTAAACTAATGGGTGCAAAGATTCTTTCAATAGTTAATATTCCTACGTCTTCGTTAGCAAGAATTAGCGATTCTTTTCTCAGCATAGATTGTGGGCCCGAAGTGGGTGTTGCTGCAACTAAAAGCTTTACGGGACAGCTGTCTCTACTTTATACCGTAGTAGACAGTTTATGTAATGGTTGTGTCGAGTACAGAGCAGGTAAACTAGAACTTGTGGACGCCATAAAAGAGGTGCTTGCTTCTGAAACTGAAATAGGACAGGTCGCGGACCGCATAAGAGAAGCAAAGGACATCTATATCATGGGAAGGTCTATACATTATCCTGTTGCCCTTGAAGGCGCACTCAAAATTAAAGAACTCGCATACATTCATGCCGAGGGTATAGCGGCGGGTGAATTAAAGCATGGTCCATTAGCATTGATAGATAAAAATAGTATCGTAGTAATAATCAACCCTAGGGACACTACCTTTGATGATAACTTAGCCAGCGCGCACGAGATTAAGGCGAGAGGAGCTACGATAATCGGAGTTTCAGATGAACCGAATGACGTGTATGACATTTTTATGAGGATACCTTCGGTAAGAGTTCCTTTTTATCCACTTTTGGAGGTAGTTCCGTTCCAGATTCTCGCATATCATTTAGCACTCAGAAGGAACGCCGATCCTGATTATCCCAGGAACCTTGCCAAATCGGTCACAGTCAAATAAAGAAGAATTCATTTTTTCGTTAATTCAGTGGCCTATGAGATTGTTGTTTTTATTTTAGTTGACGGCTACAACAATGAAGCAATTGTTCCTAATGTAACAGTATCGTTCAATTAACTGTCAAATTCTCGCGGCACTTGAGCGCCTCCTCTTCAGGTCCTCGTAAAGGCAATCGCCGAGGTTTAATTTTGAACGGAGTAGGAGGGCCATCGATAGTAAGCGTTTCATTTCAAGCTCCTTTCGAAAGTTGATGTTATCAGATAATCGATATAATATATCTACTAGATTATCGATTAGTGTCTTGCCAAACTATGTTTAACCGGATCATAGTCGGCATTCGGTGGTTTATCACTCTTCACTACGAGGTTCTTTGTTCAAAGCCGCCTCGGCATGAAGTATAAAAACAGACTTCATCGTCCGTTGGGACCTTGGTTTTTCTGGACAACAACAAGACTTTTAACATGTCTGGACAGTTGTCAATATGGGAATCATGCCGTCTAACCCTGAACTCGGCCTTGCCAGTATGTATCGCGTTATTAAGAAATCTGGCGCTGACAGAGTAAGTGACGATGCAGCAGACGAGCTCCGAAAGGTTCTAGAAGACGTCGCAGAAAAAATCGCAAGGCAAGCCGTAGAGTTATCCGTTCATGCAGGTAGAAAAACTGTCAAATCTGAAGACGTGCATCTCGCCTCAAAAAACATCTTGAAGCTATGAGTCAAAAACAACACTAGTACAAACCGAACGGAAGTGTAATGTCCCCAACATGTAACTATTTTGTTCAGATGCTATCTCGGGGTGGAAATTTTGCTGTTAAACGTGTCAAATGACGGCTAGAATTAACTTTGTAGTGGCGGTACATATCATAGTAAACTCAATATTAACAGAGGCCTACTTGGCATGTTGTACTACTCGATGACAATAATTGACGCACACGTTCATCTAACGGACAGCGAATACTCTGGATATATCGAACATATTTTTAATAATCTGAGGGCATTAAGAATTAGTGCGTGCTCTGTAACCGTAAATACGGAAACACTTTTAAAAAGTTTGGACCTCTTCAGCAATTCCACCAGCGACATAGTGATACCGTTTGCCGGAATACATCCTGAATTCGTACACACTGAGGATGTTGCAAAGTTCATTGAAATTTTCAATAATAATCTCGACTCGATCGACGGTATTGGTGAGATTGGCCTTGACCCCGCCTATGCTGGGTCAAACCTGAGCTCGTACGAGAAGCAAAAGGAGGTCTTTAACATCATGCTTGCCGTAGCGGAAAGAACAAGGAAGCCCGTCTCAATACATTCTCGAGGATCATTAGATCACATATTAGAAACGCTGAAAACGTATAATATTAGAAATGGTCTATTACATTGGTTTGCCGGAAGCAAGAAGCAGCTCGCTAGATCTACAGACATGGGCTTGTTCGTGTCGTTCGGGCCGGTCTTAGTTTATTCTGAAGAAAAGAAAGTCTTGTTGAAAAATACCCCCAAAAATAGATTTCTTGTTGAGACGGACGGGCCCGTGAGATACCACAAGTGCTTTAGTAACCTTCCGTCCATGTCTAGCTCGTTCTTGGTCAGTGTGGTTAATTGTGCTGCTAATGTACTTGGAATGACATATCAGGAGACCATCGAGTTATTGGAGAGGAACGCGGAAATGTATTTGAATAGAAAATTATGATGGCTTGGTTACTCCCCCGTTTAATTCTACCTTTTGTACAAATAAAAAATTTTATTAGCCGTCATCGTATTTGGTGTTAGCGAAGGTTTGGCTCTGTTCTTGCATGAACTGTGTTAGGTAATAAGGCCCTCCTGCGCCGATACCTGTTGTGCCTGATCTCTTCCAACCAACAAATGATTGACAGCCAACCATGGCTCCGGTGGTTGCGCTTAGAGCGCGATTAACATATACTACACCTGACTCGATATTCGCGATAAATTTTTCAACGTCTTCTTTTTTCTTTGTATAGATTCCTGCTGTTAAGCCGTATTCCGAGCTGTTACATGACAGGAGGGCATCTTCAAGACTCGCATACTCTATTAAACATAATATAGGTAGGAAAAGCTCATCTGTGAGCAATCTATGACCTTCAGGCAACCCGTCTATTATCGTCGGCTCTACGTACAGCCCGTACTTTAAATCGCCACTATTATTAATTCGACCTCCTACCAACAACTTTCCATCTCGGGATGCTAGCCTCGTATACCTCTGATAATTTTTATATGCATCGATGTTTATCACGGGACCAACAAAAGTACTAGGTTCAAGAGGATTTCCCACTTTCAGGCTCTTGCTTTTTTTTACAAGCTTCTCAACAAATTCTGTCTTGATGATTTTTTGCACATACACCTTCGAGCATGCACTACACTTCTGTCCCGAATAACCAAATGCAGCATTAGAGATACCGTGAACTGCTTCGTCTAGATCTGCGCTTTCAGTAACTATTGCAGGATTCTTCCCACCTAATTCTACAACCATAGGGCGAGATTTGGCTCTGTTAAATCGCTTTATCAGCTCGTATCCTACTTTCATTGAACCGGTGAATACAACGCCTGCGACGTCTTCGTTTCCAACTAGTCCCTGGCCAAGTTGAGCTCCTGGTCCTGTGATGAGGTTCAGAACACCATTTGGTAACCCTGCATCCTCCATGACTTGTGCGAATTTATATCCAATGACTGGAGCATCACTGGGAGGTTTCAGTACTATTGTATTTCCAGTAAGCACAGCTCCAGTACTCATTCCGATTAATATTGCTGCTGGAAAGTTGAACGGTGCTATCACTCCCCATACGCCGTACGGCTTCATAACGCTTCTGCTGCTTTCTGTATGGTATGCGCTACAAGTAAGAGTTGAGAACCCTTCATTAGTCTCCATGCTCTCACAATAATATCTAATAAAATCGATGGCCTCATCGATATCTCCTATCGCTTCATATCTGTTCTTGCCATTTTCATACGACAACCATGCCGCAAGCTCAAACTTACGCTTGCGTAATATATCTCCTGCCGCCCTGCAAATCTCAATACGTTTTTTATAATTGTATTTGCGCCATTCCTTAAATGCATCTTTCGCGGCATTGATAGCCCTTCTTATATCCTCGGGACTAGATCTTGGGAAATATCCTAACGCAATTCGAGTATCAACAGGTGATAAATGAGTAAAAGTAGAGTCCTTCTTTATTTTTGTACTACCGATAATCAGAGGATAGTGTCTCCCAAATTCTCTTTTGACATCCCGAATTGCTTGTTCATACTGATCATGAAAAGATTCCACTTCTTTTGAAATGACGAATTTTTGAAAAGTGCGTTCATTTTCAAACGGCATACACTAAATTATGTTTCAAAGAACCTTAAAAATTATCATGTTCACAGAACGAATTATTTTATATACACTCATTATCAGATTTCCTAATACTATTTGTGAAATATTTGAAAAAGACTAGCCTGAGAGCTTACTATAGCATTCTATCACTAATATGGAGAGGTCTGTCAAAGAATATAGGCAAGTACGTGACATTGTTTTCAGGGACTTGACAAAAGGGAGGGTTAGCATCGGTGTCTGCAGACTTTAAAACCATGATCGAATCGCTGCTCAGTCAAAAGCCTGAGATAAGTCTTGAGCAGCTTAGAGAGTTGATAGATGAGAAGAAACGCAAAATAGGGGCCGGGTATCTTACGGATCAAGGTGCCTTATTTTTAGTGGCGGCCGACCTAGGGATCTCACTGGGGAATGTCAAGCGAGCAAATGGGGCAATCAAGGATCTATTTGTAGGCGCAAAAGACGTGAGTATCATCGGTCGAATCATGAATATCTATCCAACCCGCAAATTCCTTCGAAAAGATACCAAGGAAGAAATCAGAAATCGAACATTGACTATTTATGATAACGAGTCTGCCGTTCGAGTCAAATTATGGGATGATCAAATAAATTTGTCAGATGAAGCACGCTTCCGCCCTGGGGACCTTGTCAAGATCAGTCGCGGATACGTCAAGTCAGGTTTTGATGGGAGACCCGTTATCAACTTATCATCTGGTTCTCAGATAGAGACCTTAGAAAAGGAAAACGCTTCTATTCCAGACATTGATTCCATTACGATAAAGGTCGATGATGTTCACGAAACACGGCAAAACGTGGTAATCACGGGCTTTGTTGGTTCTAACCCAAGAATTTCTCAGTATGATAACCCTCGTGGAGAGGCTACGAAGTTGCTTCAACTGCAACTTTCCAACGAAACGAAAACCCGAAACATCCGGACAGTGATCTGGAATGTCGACGAGAGTAAAATTCCCAAAATCTTTGATACGGACGCAAAGGTTAGGTTAATTGGAGTTAAGATTAAAGAGGGAAACCCACAGTACGGCAGCGGCGACCTTGAAATTCATGGTGATGAAGGAACTGCGTTTGAATTCTTCGGCACTAAAACGGATATCGAAATAAAGACTTTGAAAGTCGTTTCGGCCGGTGGAGAAAGTGGCAAGGGAAATGTTGCAGCTCTAGCGATGGATAAAAGCGGTAAATTCGTACATCTGGCCATAGATAGTGCATTGCTAAGCAGTCCGCTCAACTCAGACTCAACAATAGAATGTGTACCAAGTCGTATCTTTGGGAACTCTATGATTCTTTATAAAGATGATTCTTACATCAGGGTAATTGAGGATGACGCGTCGTTTCCAAGTATGTCGGTGTTTGAATCAAAAATCAAAGATGTTGAATTATCAGATTCTCCTTACATTATAGAGGCGATCGTATTGCAGTCTCCGAATATAACCGAAGTGAATACTAAAAACGGTGAGTCAGTTACCGTAAGCGACACACTAATTGGAGATGATACCGGGGAAATACGACTAGTAGGCTGGCGGCAACAAAGCTCTTCTGTAAACAATCTGGTAGTAGGTGACAGGATACGGGTCCTGGGTGCGACAGGAACTAAGGGGATGAGTGGCAAGACGGAGCTTACCTTGAAACCTGACACTTCACTAGTCAAAATTACCTAACTTTAACAGAGCCCGTTGCTCGGCTGAATCAGTCATTCCAGAAACCGCGGGTCATTACATACTGCCTCTCAGCCTCATACACACTTTTGTATATTCCATCATCGTCGATATAATTACGAAGTATTCGCGCCGCGGCATCAGCACCTACCCCGTAACCTGCCAATACTATTAGTGCCTTCTTGCCAAAATTGTTTATGAGTGAGGCAACTTTCCATGCTCGATCGAATCGGTGCTCTTCTTCAGGCTGTAATTTACTTCCCTTTAGTCTCTTCGAGATAATCTTTGCTAGCTCATTATCAGACCAGAATGTTGCAGTAATTAACCTTGATCGGCAGACCGGACAAAATAAGTTTTCAGGTATTTGTAGTGTATCGATTGTTCTCTCCCACTTTGCGCAACGTATGCAAATCAATCTGTGCTTAGTTTTTTCTAGTCTCTCTTTTACTAGTTCAATGATCCCTCTTTCGACGCTTAACGGATTTGCAGAAAATTTTGCATGGTGTTCAAGTATTGGTTGTGCCAGGTCAGAGAAGTCGGTTATCTCATTCCAATGGATACGGCAACAGCCATTCTGTATGCTCTGGAAAACTTTTGTGGTTTTTTCAATGTCGTATTTATCATGTATTAACTCTCTGATTGATTCCTTACTGATTGGTGTTTTCGAATACCGTTCGTATATCAGACGAGCCACTTTCTTGTCGTATAAGGCATCTTTGTTAACCATTCCGAATCTCTTTGCGACCGCCCAGACCTTCCAGTTCATGACATGAGTACCTGTAAATGAGGCAATAATGACAGATTCAAATTCATATGAGTCTTTAAAGACGTTTTCTATGTGGGCTTTTCCAATTCTGGCATTTGATGTCAGCATAATTCTGTAAGGGTCAGATCTAGTCTCGACCATGTAGCCAAGCTGGGAAGATAGTATAGTAGAAAGAAGACATGCTATGGTGTTATTGACCTTGGTTCCAAACATTGAATGGATCACGACGATGTTTTTCGGGACACTGCTTTCTATCACAATGTTATTCGAATCGGGTATCACTCCGAGAGTACTGAGACTATTCTGCAAGACTTGATTGGAAAGTTTGAGTATGCTTCTCATTGCATGTTGACGTACAGTGCCCACTTCTTGCGCGGTTGTATAGTCCACCGGGATCATTTCGCCGACCCAGTACGGAACGTTTATTGCAACACCACGTAGAGGTTCAACGTTGAGTAACATTCTTTTCTCATCGATCGAAATAATTCTCCATTGGGTGCCTTTAAGAACGAATACATTTCCCTTTTCAGCGTAGTCCTCTACAAATTGTTGATCGAGTGTTCCTACCCTCCGTTTAGTTATTGAATCGATGACTTCGAACTTTAGCACATGAGGAATCATAGAAAGATTATCGAAGTAATATCGGTAAGCCTTAATTCTCCGGCTGTACGTACGTGCTTCTCTATCAAATTTGACTATGCCGTTGTTGTCAAGAATCTCAACACAACTTTCTAAATCATAAATGCTAGTATGACTGAACGGATATGCTCTTGTTATTAGATCAAATGCCCTTGATAGTTCTATTATGCCCTTGCTCTGAAGACACAAACCTACCAAATGGTGAGCCACGACATCAAGAGCATTAACATGCATTTTTTGTTCCTCAATCGAACCCTTTTTCATTCTTCGTATTATTGCCAATGCTTCTAATTCATCATCAGCATTGTTTGTTACGATCATCCCCTTCGCGTTGAGTGTCTGCTTATGCCTGCTACGACCGATCCTTTGTACTAGTTTTGAAACCTGTCGAGGGGATCCATAATGCATCACGAGATCTATAGAGCCGATGTCCAATCCAAGTTCTAACGACGAGGTACAAACGATAACACCAGCATCACCTACTCTTAGCCTCTGTTCGGTTTCCTGTCGCATTTCTCTCGATAACGAGCCATGATGAACATCGACTGTTACTTCACTTTGATTTTTCAAGACCGTAGCTAGGTACTCCGCCTCGTCTCTCGTATTGGTAAACAACAGAACAGAGCCGGTTACTTTGTTTGATACGATATATTCTATGATAAAGTGTGCCACCTTAGGAAACGACCCTTGGACGTATTGTAGCTGGACATCATATTCTCTAGCAGATCTGTCTAAAAGGATGGCATGTTTTCTGTTGGTTCCGGAAATGAATTTTCCGGCTTGAGCTAAATTTCCAACGGTAGCTGACAAGCCAATTCTAGTCACACGTTCCGAGCTAGCTGCTTGTAACCTCTCTAGTCCGATAGACAAATGTGCGCCGCGTTCATTAGAAATGAGCTCGTGAACCTCATCGACTATTATCCACTCGAGATTCTGCAGTGCTAGAAGCATTCTCTCACTCGAAAGAACTACACCAAGTGATTCCGGTGTAGTAATGAGGATATCCGGAGGCGATTCCATAATTTTTTTCTTAGCCTTCGTCGTAGTGTCACCGTGTCTGATTTCCACTCGCAAATTTTCCGATTCAGCGTACCTTACAATTCTTCTGAATACGTCGTTATTCAGCGCACGTAAGGGAGTGATATACACTACCCGAATTTTGCCCTGGAGTCTGGCGCCAGTCGACAACATACTGACCACTGGCAGTACAGCTGCCTCGGTTTTGCCAGAACCTGTAGGTGCAACTAAAAGGCAATTGATTCTCCTAACGATAATTGGTAGGGCTTTTTGTTGGATAATTGTGAGAGAGTCGAATCCTTCCTTTCTGAACTTTTGGGCTACTAACTGTTCTGTCGAACCATTATCATTCAATGTCAGTATTTGTTCCTGGTTGCGCTGGCTGTCTTTGTGATTGTGGAGGAGGTTGCTGACGTTTCGATTTCGAACTAGACCTTTCATATACCATTACACCGATCAGGCCCAGTACAAAGAGCCCGACAGAAATCCAAACAAAAGAATCGAAATTTGCAATTGCACCAGCTACCATAATAACTTCTTGCATTACTGATCAATAAATACATATACTTTGTACTTGAGATAGGTGTCCGAAATTAGATAAGATGGTTGCTTACCCGCATCCAGCGGTGTTACTTCTAAATAGCGAAAACCATTTGCAAAGTAACCTTTAATTGGCCAGAAAATCCATCCAGCATGGAATAGACTAAAAGCAATGTTTACCGTTCCGGTTCTACTACTTGGTGGTCTCTTCGGACCTGGTTCTGATTCCAATAATAATCCTTTGATGTATATTCTCTGGTTTGCACCCATCATAGTATTGATGATATACGGACAGAAATTTCAGTCATGGATGATATTGGGTGACGTGTCAAAATCACTGACACGATTAAGAGGGATGAAAGAGACGGCCAGAAAGGAAGTGATTGAATATATTAAAACCTCAATTAATCCTGCTGCAGATCCAAGCGAGAAAATCGATACATTCCTTGAGTATTTTGCAATCATGCCGGTAGACCTTGATCCCCAAGGCATCATTCGAAAACTTGATCATGTGATGAGAACTAAGGATGAACGAATACGATCGGAAATCAAGAGGATGGCTGAAGGAATGACAGAATGGCAGGCTTCGCGTATAGAGAATATTCTGGAGGCTGCCACTGCACTAAATATGATTTACAAGATCGTGAGGCATTTTTACCTGATGGGAAAACGAACGACTGGTATGTTCATACTGGTACAACTGCAAATGGTAATGCCTTTGTTGCTAGAAGAAGCGGAGGCCTTAGAAAGCGCAATAAGCGCATTTAAGAGGGGACTACCAATTGGAGACGGCATTGGTCCGATGGTAGTCGGAAGAATGATGCTTGGTAAAGAAAAAAAACCAATCGCTAGAGAAACGGTATATAGCGAAGAGGATCGTATGGGGAGAAAATTGTATTTGCTCAAAGCAGAAGGGCCTGCAGGCAGCGTCGGTCGGCCAGGCGAGGCAGTGTACCGATTGGTTTCATTACTTGGTGTGAAAATAGATGCTATTATAATGATAGATGCTGCGCTGAAACTAGAAGGAGAAAAGACGGGGGAGATCGCTCAAGGTGTAGGATCTGCTATAGGTGGTATAGGAGTCGAAAGGTATCAGATAGAAGATGTCGCAACTAAATTCAGTATACCGGTATATGCAATAATAGTTAAACAGTCCGTCCAAGATGCGATTACGGTGATGAGAAAAGAGATTTCTGATTCTTTCGATAAATTATATAATACTGTATCCGCAGTCATCGAAGATAAAACGCTGGAAGGCGATTCGATTCTAGTTATCGGAGTCGGCAATACTGCGGGGGTCGGACAATAAGTGTTATTTTTTGTAAGGAGAAAAAAGAGTGTTAGTCCTATAGTCTACACTGAAGAAACATGTCAAAATTGCAATAATAAAATTAGGAGAATCTTTCAAGACGGCGACTACATTTACAAGTCAGGTTCAACTTGCAAAGCTTGCTCCGGAATTGCAATGACTACTGCAATTTATGGCGAATATCCTGTAGAAAAAGAAAAGAGATCCGAAAACTAGTGAAGAAAGGGCTAAACTCAGAGTGTAGTGATGTAATTAAAGTTAGTCGATGGAATCAAGGTATGTTCTGCCTGAGACACGAGCTTACCATTACCTTCTACTAGAATCGGATATGCATGCACATTTCTTTTCTTCACTAAAAGTTCTATCAATTGCCGGGCTTTTGGTTCATCGTACAAATCAGTAACCCACCTAATGGCGAAAGGCAAGCTCTTAAATTTATTCCACAACAGATCCAAGAAAATATCAGCCTCTTGAGTCTTCGACGGTTTGCGAGAAGTTATGCTGAAAATGTTGCGAACTTTACCTTCGTATACTACACCTTGGCCATCTTTAGTTGTGACAAAGGGTTCTACGGCGTAGGCTTGGTTGGAAGACAAGCTAAACGAAGGACCGATGGTCTTGATATTGGGTATTGACCTACCCGCATGAATCGTATAACGTTCCAAAGAGTGACCGCTCAAGTTTTGGATGGGTTTAAATCCTTGTTTGACTATCGTACTCTCAATAACGGCCCCTATTTCGTTAGCTTTCGTGTCGGCTTTAGCTACCTTGACTGCTTCATTTAAGGCCATCTCGGCAACCTTTACCAATGCTTCGGACTTGGGATCATAGCACACGGTAACAGCCGTATCTGCAATATATCCGTCAACCTGTACTCCGATATCGATTTTCAATATATCACTATCCTTCACCTCTAGTAAATCATTAGGTTCTGCAGTATAGTGAGCCGCTATGTCATTCAGGCTGACATTGACTGGAAATGCGGGCGTCCCTCCCATTTCTCGAATTTCAGCTTCGATTGACTCGCAGATACGAAACAAAGTGGTTCCTACGTGATATTTTTTCCGAGCCCTTTCACGGACTTCAGACGCCATCTTTCCCGCAAGCTGATAGCAGTCAAAAGAATTCATGCGTCATGACGTTTTTGACATTGTAGATATATAGAGCTATTCCCCTCGACAAAGATAAAATTATATTAATGAAATATCCTTCTTGCCAAATAGCATAATTTTTGGATTGGGGTCGTTGTCTAGCTTGGTATGATGCCAGCCTTGGGCGCTGGAGGTCGTTGGTTCAAATCCGACCGACCCCACTTAGACTAGCTTTTCGAAATGAGTAAATATCCGAACTCGAATGAATTGAAACAAATAATGAAGACTCTAAGGATAGAGGAGGGTACTTATAAGCGCCTCACCTCGGTGTTGGAAGACGTAATGCACTATACGAAGAAGGATGTGAACTATGATGACATTTTAAATGAATTAATTGATGTCTATCAAGAAAATGTATGGGGTAGTATTGGCGGTCCGGTAGGAGGTGGCTGATTAATCAAATTGATGCCAAGGTGTTAATGATGTCTATAATATTACATGTGTGGCATGATCTACTTGGGATACGAGCTTTCCATTATCTTCTACTCGAATGAGTCGACTACTCTTCAGCATACGATATTCCCGCTCCATTTATACGGTAAATTTAAATTTACAGGATGAATTAATTTTCCAACGAACTTTTTCCTAAAGGATAAGATCTTAATTTCCATCCTCAAAAGATTGACATCATCTTGAATAAGTGCCGATAAAGATGTTATCATGTATAGCTTTCAGGATAATTCATTTGTACGTTGAAAGGAGTGCGATAGTTTTAAAAGCATAAAGAGATGCAAATAGCATTAATGGCGAGAACGATTTCAAGTCAACTACTAAAAGTTGGTGAAAAGGCGCCTGATTTCAGACTGAAAGGAGTCGACAATAAATTATATTCAACGAAGGATTTTAAGAGTAAATCGGTGCTGGTAGTCTTCATATGTAATCATTGTCCTTATGTGAAAGCACGAATACGAGACATAGTTAGCCTGCAGCAAACCTTCAGATCGGAAGAACTGCAAGTGGTTGGCATAAACAGCAATGATCCCAATTACGACGGAGAAGGTTTTGACAACATGATAACTTTCGCCAAGGAAAATACCCTAAATTTTCCATATCTTATAGATGACACCCAAAATATCGCAAAGGTCTATGGTGCAGTTTGTACGCCGGATCCCTTCCTTTTCGACTCTGAGCTCAAACTCGTCTTTCATGGAAGAATTAATGACGCATTGGAGCCTGAAATGCATCCCAAAGTACCTGTTATGGAAAACAACGTAAAAAAAATATTGAACGGCGACAAGATAGAAATACCTTTTGATCCTTCAGTCGGTTGCTCGATAAAATGGAAAGATTCCTGAGTCAGCTGCTCAAATTTTTATAGTCTGTAAGAGCTGTCTCCTCTGAAAACAATGAAAATGCATCAATTCTCGATAATCTAAATGATGCAGAACACGTGCGACATTTTGGTCACAAATGCTGCCGGAGTGGTGATTCCAAAGGTGGGAATTGTTCAAACCAATGTTATGATTGAAAACGGCAAGATCAAAGCACTCAGAAAATCAACTCAGAGTGTCCAAGCTTCAAGGACGATAAATGCAGAGGGGAAATATGTTCTGCCAGGTATTATCGACCCGCACGTACATTACGGTGTGTACACACCGATAGAAGAGGCAGCAAAAACGGAATCGAAATCCGCAGCGATAGGCGGCGTCACGACCATGATGAGAATGCTCAGGATGTATGAGCCGTATGAAAACATTGAAAAGCATCTTCAGGCAAGCAAGTACACACATCATGTTGATTATTCTATCCATGCATCGATCCTAAGACCTAATCAAATAAAGGATATTCGGTATTTAAAAAAGAAATTTGGAATTAACTCGTTTAAGATTTACGCCAACCTTGGAGAAGATGTGAATCGTATTCTAATGGACCTTGAACCTGGCACAAGTGAGCCGGTGGAGCAAGAGGTGAATATTAGTGATCAAATTATTTCAGACATTATCCAAGAGGCTTCAATGGCAAATTCGCCTGTACTTGTTCATGCCGAGGACCACGTCATCTGCTCGAGACTTCAAAAACAAAAACAAATTCGAAGTGAACTGACTGGAACGAAAATTACAAGTTTAAAGGTGTGGTCAGAATGCCGACCGCCCGCATCTGAGGCGAAGGCTATAGCGAAAGTGGGAGCATATGCTAGGGAATTTGGCTCATCAATATATTTTGTGCATATCGGATCCGGAACAGCACTGGATTCAATTCTAACTGAGAAAGAAAAAGGTAATTCAAATCTATACACTGAGACTTGTCCACATTATTTGACCCATACTAGTGATTTTTTCGATGTTACAGGAAAGGTTGTTCCTCCATTGAGGACGAAGATTGACGTACAATCTATGTGGTTTGGGATAATGAATGGCGTCATTGATACTGTCGGATCCGATCATGTTGCTAATAGATTATTAATCAAAAGAGGACAAGGAGACATATGGTCGGCGAGAGCAGGATTTCCGGGAATCGCCACTTTGTTACCGGTTTTGTTAAGTAAGGGTGTAAATGAAAGAAGAATCAATCTAGAGAGGGTTGCAGAATTAACAAGCTATAACGCTGCTAGAATCTTTGGTTTGTATCCGAAGAAGGGTACTTTGGAGAAAGAGTCTGATGCCGACATCACGATTATTGATTTAGACTTACTGCAGAAAGTCACACCTGAGATTCTTCAATCGTACTCGGACTATTCAATCTACGAGGGATGGGAATTGCAGGGTTGGCCTGTGTTCACCCTAGTGAGGGGACGAGTTATCATGGAGAACGGAGAGGTTGATAAAAATAGCTGCGGCTACGGAGAGTATGTTCGAACTGCGGCCTAATTTTTGACCCTGAGGTGATAGCAGTAAAGCCTGCTATCTGCCTGGTTGAATAATTTCGAATGAGCCATCATTTTTTGCCTTGTAATATATGTTTGCCCTGGTAAAAAGCCCTACCTCTAACACTCCAGGAATGCTCTTTAACTCAATCTCTTTGCCTCGAGGGTTTCCAAGTGAGCTGAACGAGGTATCCAGGACTATGTTTCCATTTTCGGTGATGTATGGATATCCCTTGTCCATTGTTCGTAGCTTCGGGCTTCCTCCAACTTCTTTTAACCTCTTCATTACTGGGGAGCGAGCAAACTTGTGAACTTCTATTGGAATCGGTTGAGTCAACTGCTTGACAAATTTGGTCACGTCTGCCAGAATAACTACTTTATTCGCTGCTGAAATTAACACTTTCTCCCTCAATAACGCGCCACCTCCGCCTTTTATCATATTAAAATCAGAATCAATCTGATCCGCACCATCGAAGACTACGTCGATGTCGGCAAAGCTACTTTCGTCGACAATTTTGAGCCCCACTTTTTCAGCTTCGATTTTTATTTGGATAGATGTTGTCACGAATACGACTGATGTCTTGTATGATAAATCCGCCAATTCCCTTACAAGAGCTGCCATAGTACTTCCGCTGCCTAAGCCGACGACTTGGTTCGACGTTACAAATCGCTTCACCGCATCTTTTGCGCTGCTAGACAGAGCGCGCTTTATTGGCGAGGATGTGAATGACAACTTCTAGTGCAGAGCCGAGAGACGTTAATATTCGTTTTAGGTACTATTTAGGATTGAATAATCCCCTGGAGGAACCTTTGTGAAGGCGCTTCCTCGTAATTAGTCTTCTATTTCTGCTTCGTTTAGAAAAGAAAGAGCATCACGGCCCTTGTTGTGGGGATGGCTTTTCAGATCTACATCAATGGCGGAAGAGGTAACGGCGACATTTCCTGTAAAACCAACAGGTGTTATTTGGTTAACTTGTGCCCCGATATCATCCTCAGCTTCTCCAGCATGTTCCAGGCGGGTTAGGGCCTGTATAATCTCATGCTGTACCTCTTGGATGTTTTTATCCTCCACTCTAAGTGAAGCCGAGTCTTTCTTAGATTCTCTTTTATTCTCACCTATTTCGGAATACGCCTGAACATTCGGCTGTACTACACTATGTTTTCGCTTTGTCATGTGGACGAGGGATTCCAAGGGTAATCCGCACTTCTGAGATATTTCGGTAAGTCTTCCTTCTATGGCTGCGATCCTTTCTTCCAGTAGGGATACAAGTTGGGTGCGCATCTCGGATAGCTCTGTAAGATCAACTGACAATTGTAATTCTCCTATTTTTTTATTAAAGGCATCTAGCTGGGAATTATATTTTAACAAGAGACGGTCGCGTTCGATCGTACCTATCTTACCGTTTTGAACAGCTTCATAAATGCTGGTAATTGAGTGTGATAGTATGCCTTTCTCGAATTGTAGGGCATCGATTTCAGATCTTGATGCATTAAATGGTTTAGCGGCCTTATCCCGTCTACGGTTCATGAAAGCCATCTTACTATCTGATTGTTTCCAAATAGTAAGAGCCGATAGCCCCCCAGCTAACGAAAAGCACACGAGGACAAGTATTTCTTCAATCAAATGTCGAGATTTATTCCGGATGTGGTATAGTTAAATTTTTCTGATTTTGCAAGCAGACCATTATTTTTCAAGTTCCTGACCGGCGTAGCAAAAAAAGAGGCAACTAGACGAATAAATAACTATTTAATCATATCACTCGACGCTTAATCCAATTGTATTTTCTCATTCTGGCTTCTGGGTAACCGCATTTGGCACATTCCTTGCCGCGTTTGTGAAATGAATTATGGCCGCATCTCCTACATCGAATGTGTGTCCTTTTCCTGGTGAAGTTACCCATCGAAGTTGTGCCTTTAGTCATTATAACTCACTAACTAAGTATCAGACTGGTGGAGGGGATATTATGACCACATTGTCACCTCTAACGACGATAGTCCCTAGGTCGTTAGATTTGCCTTCATCTAGAATCTCTACGGATTCTTCCAACAGCAGATTCATATGCTGATCGAATCCCTGAAGATTTCCTCTGATAACCTTCCCGCCCTTCAATTTTATAAGCACTACTTTGCCAAGACTCTCGTCCAAAACTTTCACCGCCATGTCTACCGACAAGAATAATTGTACCTATACGTAAGGCAGAAGGGAGGTATATATTAAAATTTCATTGCTGAGGTAATTCTGAAATGATATGGACAAGATTTCCGACTATTTCCTTTAGGAGTGTCTCACCTTTTTCCTTGCTGGCGCTACGAGGGTCTCCCCATACCCCGTTGCCGGTCACCTTTGGAAACGAACCCGGTATGGTAGTTATAGTTGAATATGCAATTCTTGATTTAGACAGTTTCCTCATATTTGGTTCTGCCTTGTCCATTCTGACCAACTGGGGCGAAATGGCCAATACGAGTGACGTTTCGACTTCCCCTGCATGATCAAGTTCTCTGTGCATCCCACTCCAATAATTAATTGCAAATATGCCAAGATTGGTACGGAACTTTGCGTCCAAATTCTGCGAGATATATTGTAGGACCCCAGTATTTCCATGGTGACCATTTATAAATATAATATCTTTAATTCCTTGGCTTGAAAGTGAAACACAAACTTCACACAATACGTCTGATAATGTGGAATTGCTTAGGGACAGGTTGAACATTGGTAGATGTTCAAAAGATATTCCGTACGAAATTACCGGCAAAATAAAACACTTAACTTCATCGGCTACGAGGGTCGCAATTCGTTCTGATATTAGACAGTCTGTAGACACAGGTAGGTGTGCACCGTGTTGCTCAAGTGATCCTACAGGGATTATTGCACGGCGAGTCCTTCTGAGGCGTCTACGAAACTCATAGTGGCTCATGTTATAGATCGGTACCGACATCTCCTAAGATAGCAGATTTTGCTCATTTATCAACTTTATACACCATAGCTTGAAACTACGATTGTTATCAGGCCTGCTTCATACTCGGAGATAAAAGTTCAGTTGTCCCCCACAATATGTACTCTTCCCCAGTAAATCTCGAGTCTTCCTTCCAGATACAATCTAGTGGCCTTAAGGAGAGTTTCGGCTTCTAGGGATTGTCCTTTTTGTCGTATAGTGTCCAACGTATCAATCTCTTTAACTCTAAAGGACTCCTGGTATATGATGGGCCCTTGGTCGAGGTCCACAGTAACAAAATGTGCCGTACAGCCCACTATCTTTGCTCCGCGTTCATATGCCTGTACGTATGCATAAGCGCCAGGAAAAGCAGGCAAAAGGGATGGATGGATATTAATAATCCTGTTGGGATATCGCCATACGAAATTAGGGCTTAATATGCGCATATAGCGTGCGAGAATAATGAGATCAATGTTGTACTCCTCGGTTAGTTTCAATATCTTGTTTTCAGCAATAATGGGTTCTTGTTTGTCATCGATAATGTGAAATGGTATCCCGCTTCTTTCGGCTATAGGTCCCAAGGTGCCCTCACTGCCTATAATAACCGGTATAGTGGCGTTGATTGACCCGCTCTCCTTGGCTTCTAAAATTCTCATGAGACAGTTTGGTTCTTTGCTCACGAAAATCGCTATGTTTCTAAGCCGATTTGGCTCTTCATAGTGGACTCGAATTTCCATCCCTAATTTTTTTGCTAAAGAACGCATTTCAAGGTCGATTTTTTTTCTGTTGATCTTTTGAAAAGAGGCCTCGAGTTGCATTCCGAACAATCCCCGCACAACATTCTGATTAACCTGCTCTATATTACCACCAATTCTGAATATGAAATTCGTAATTTCCGCAACAACGCCTTTGCGATCATTCCCAACTACTGTAACTTCGATAAGGGTCTTCGGCACAACCATTGCTAGATGTTCAAGCTCAAATCTTGGTGATAAACCTTCTATCGTAAACAAACCTTTAAATTTGTAACTATGAAAAAAAAGATAAGATATTTGAGGATAACTTCTTGTGGCGGCCGACTTAACTTTTTGGGGAATAAAGCATCTCCAGATGCGATCATTGGCTCTAGAGATTAGCACAGGACATTTGCTCCATGAAGCAACACGACAAAGTCAATAAGCATTATGACTATAACAAGCCGATTGGAAAGTGTGTAGTTTGTTATACATTGTCTGGTTGGCATTGTGGGGATTGCAATAATGATTTTTGCCAAGCTCATTTTCAGGCTCATAAAGAAAATAATGAATGTATACACACGATGAATTAGAGTCCAGATCTCTCCTTGCTAGATTCCGATGCTGGCTGGTAAGCAGCTAGGAGACTGCGGGGGGTGGGATTCGAACCCACGAATTCCTTAGAAACAGGGTTCTAGGAACCAGTCACTAGTCCATTTACCTAGCTCATTCTAAGCCTCGCACTTCTCTAATCGAGAGAAGACCTGCGCCGTTGGCCAGGCTTGGCAACCCCCGCATATTCAACCCCCTACAATGATCAATTTATCTATTATTCTATAATACTGTGTAGTTACACAGCTCATGCTGTTTAGGCTTCATTTGAACATTGTGAGCAGCTGCTGATTTACTTGCCTAATTACCAATAATCGATTTTAGCTTGGGTATCAGATTTGACATTGTAACAGGCTTCTTGATGAAATGCTTCACATCAATAGATGGTAAAACCTTACCAAACTCTTCTTTGGTAATTTCAAAGGCCGTAATGAATGCGATTTTCATTGCCGGGTTTCTCTGCTTTATATTTCGATATAGTTCGAAACCATTCATTTTTGGCATTCTAATATCAGTAAGGATAAGATCATAATAGTCGGTAGGGTGGCTGTTGAAAGCGTTCAAAGCTGACTCACTGTCGTAGAAAGCATCAACTTTGAAATTAGTTTTAGCGTCATTTGATTCTAGATCTCTTTTTATTATACGTAAGATATCCTTCTCATCGTCAACAACCATGATTCTAAGAGGCGAGTTCCTCTGGCGATGCTGGTCGTTGAACATAAACATTTCTCAAAAAATCTCATATATATTACTATCATGGGTGTGACAAGGTGAATGAGTCTAGGAAATGATTAAAACACATTTGCTGCTCTTTCCCATTTATGATGGTATCGTCAATTAAGCCATTCTGGTGGATTGAACAATCAAATACACATTTGTCTTACTCTCTCTATTTGGACGGAATCTAGACAAGAATTTACTCCTGGTTTTGAAGAGCATATTGGGTGTATTGGAAAATCGACGTGCAATATGCGAAGGGATTTGCTGGTGGTGAAAAAGTTAGTTCTGTCCTAATACTAAAATGTTTGCCAGGATTGGATTTTCAACAGGTAGAATCGCAACAGTAATAAATTATCCATTCCCGCATCCGATGAAGAAGATAGTGCAATACGGGAACGGAAGGTTATTTGGAACCAACGGCGTCAGAGGAGTTTTTGGTAGCGAACTTAGCCTGGATTTAATTGTCGATCTTTCATACTCTCTGGCAACATACTACAAAAATGGTCCAATTATTGTAGGATGCGATGGAAGGGAGTCTAGTTCCATCATCTCACGCGTTGTACGCTCGACAATCAACTCCGCGGGCATGGATGTGCGTGATGCTGGTTTAGTGCCCACCCCTTGTCTACAATATGCTGCCAGGTATCTTGGCTACAACGGTGGAATAATGATAACTGCATCTCATAATCCTGCTGAATATAACGGGATTAAGCCATGCGCTGCTGACGGTGTAGAGATTTCAAGAGGTGACGAATTAAAAGTTGAAGCGATTTTTAACTCAAAGAGATTTTCTAAAATCGACGGATATGGGCTGGATTTTCCTGACCATCGGGTAATCAATTCATACTTGGACGAAGTCGTGAAATTGATAGATATCCAGACGATTCGAAAACGAAGGTTTACTATTGCCCTGGATATTGGGAATGGTGTACAGGCAACTGTAGCCCCCTTACTTGCAGAGAGATTAGGATGTAAGATAGTTGCCCTAAATAGTAATATAGATGGCACATTTCCGGCACGAGGCTCAGAACCGACCCCGGATAATCTCCAAATTCTATCCAGCATTGTGAGAGGCGCGAAAGCAGATCTAGGTGTGGCGTATGATGGCGATGGAGATCGTAGTATGTTCTGTGATGAAAAAGGAGTAGTACACCCTGGCGATAGAACCGCAGCCAAAATCGTGAATCATTTGCTAAATACGAAGCACAGAGGAGCGGATGTGGTGTGTCCGATAAACACTACGATGGCTGTTTCAATAGTAGCAAATGAAGCCGGTTCAAAAGTTATTCATACTAAAGTAGGGAGCGTCGAAGTATCGCGAGAGATGGTCAAGAGAAAATCGATAATAGGACTAGAAGAAAATGGTGGTTTCATGTATGGGATATTAAATCAAGTCAGAGATGGCGTCATGACAACAGCACTTGTCTTAGATATGATGGCAACACAAAAACAAACGCTTTCTACTCTGATATCGTCGTTACCAAAAATATTTCAATACAAAGCGAAATTTAGATGCAACAAACAAAAAGCAAATGATGTTGTGCAAGCATGTTTGAAACACGGCAGCTTTCAGAAAGTTGAAACTCTAGACGGTGCAAAGATCTGGATAGACAAAGAAACCTGGGTGATGGTAAGACCGAGTGGCACTGAGCCATTAGTCAGAATGTATGCAGAGTCGACAGATGAAACGCTTCTGAATTCAAAAGTGAAAGAATATCGACGATTAATTGAAGGTACAATTAAAAGGAATTATTGAATCTAAATAGACAACACTTTTAATACTCCTATTAGTCTTTTAGAGAAGACTGAGATGATCCCAAAGGGTGATAATTAAAGTATGAGTAAGCCATATTATGTCAAGTTTGAAACTCCCAAAGATCTAGTTAATGCCGTATATGAAACTGTACGTATAGCAAAGCAAAGCGGAAAAGTAAGAAAAGGCACCAATGAGACCACTAAAGCAATCGAACGTGGCAGCAGTAGACTAGTCGTCATCGCAGAAGATGTTGAACCTCCTGAGGTTGTTGCCCATTTGCCAATTCTGTGTGAAGAGAGGAATGCGGCATACATTTTTGTACCAAGCAAGCAACAACTTGGTGCTTCTCTTGGAATAGACGTGGGCTCTGCGGCCGCAACGATTTTAGATGCAGGAGAAGGTCAACATATCCTTGAACAAGTGGTAAGCTCTATTACGTCAATCAAGGCCAAAAAAGGTTAGTCCTTAAATGAGTAAGACATCAGAGGAAAAGGTTATACCTGCTGAGGTGATCCAAATTGTTGGCCGAACGGGTATTGCGGGTGAGGTTATACAAGTAAGGGTTAGGGTTTTGGAAGGAAAAGACAAGGGCCGTATTTTAACTAGAAATGTCAAAGGTTCAGTCAGAATGAACGACATCTTGATGCTCAGGGAAACTGAAAGAGAAGCGCGAAAGATAAAGTGATATCTGGCGCATTATTAAGTGGGTGTAGAATATGAGCAAGACGGCGACCTCGGTACGTAATTGTTTTTTCTGTGGCAAACATGTGACTACGGGGCAAGGGACAATGCTTGTCAAAAATGATGGCTCAATACAGTGGACATGTTCTAATAAATGTAAAAAGAATCTCCGTAAGCTGAAACGTGACCCACGAAAGTTCAAATGGACCACAAAATACGTGAAAGGTGGTATTAAGGTAAAAAAGTAATGCCATGGTGGTAGAACAGACTCTTATCGTCGTAAAGCCTGATGGCTTTAGACGACAATTAACTGGTAGAATTCTCGCGAGGTTTGAGGAAAAAGGTTTCCAGATAAAGAATTTAACGTCATTTAATTTTACAATAGAAAAGGCTCAAGAGTTCTACGCATTGCATAGAGATAAGGCATTTTTTAATGATTTAGTGAAATTCATTTCATCCGGTTTAGTCATTGCGTGTGTACTTGAAGGAGCAAACGCAATAAATTCCGTAAGGTTGATGATAGGAGCAACAAAATCTTTTGAGGCGGCGCCTGGAACCATTAGAGGTGATTTCGGAATAGGCATAACTGACAATGTTATACATGCGTCCGATTCATATGAAAGCTTCATAAAAGAGTCCCGAGTCATTTTTGATTGTATCACCTAAGTGCAGTTCCGACAACCCGTCGTAGTCGTTTTGGGTCACGTAGACTCTGGCAAGACTTCTTTACTAGATAGGATACGCGGAACGGCAGTCCAGGCCCGTGAGGTTGGAGGTATTACACAACATATTGGGGCAAGCTTCTTTCCGATTGAAACGATAAAGGAGATTACAGGACTGCTGTACCAAAAACTGGCAAAAGCTGAAACTCAGATTCCAGGTTTGCTAGTCATAGACACGCCTGGACATGAGGTTTTCGCTAATCTGAGAATGCGTGGAGGTTCAGCAGCCGATCTTGCGATAGTTGTCGTTGACATAAACAAGGGATTTGAGCCTCAGACCATCGAAAGTGTAGGCATCCTTGCAAAAAGAAAGGTGCCGTTTGTCGTTGCCCTAAATAAGGTTGACGTCGTTAGTGGCTGGCGAAAATCGAATCAATCAAAAAATAAAGTCTCTTTCATTACGGATGAAATTAAAGAACAGGATAGTTCCGTGCGCACTTTGTTAGATGAAAAAATATACGAGGTAGTAGGTGCGCTCTCGCGAATGCGTTACAATTCAGAAGTATTTTGGCGAGTGAAAGATTTCGCAAGAGAGCTAGCAATAGTACCCGTGAGTGCTGTCACGGGAGTTGGAATACCTGAATTACTCGCGGTCTTGGTCGGTCTTGCACAGCAATATATGGCGACCAAGTTGGAAAGACACGATGGAGCAGCAAGAGGAATAATTCTTGAAATCAACGAAGAAGTAGGTTTAGGGCCGACTGCAAATACTATAATTCTTGATGGAGTGTTAAGACAAGGCGATAATATTGTGTTGGCGAAAAGAGATTCTGCCATAGTTACTAGGATCAAGTCTTTGCTTCTACCAAAACCACTAGATGAGATGCGAGATCCGAGAGATAAATTTAAACCGGTTACAGAGGTCATCGCAGCAGCCGGTGTAAAAATAACAGCACCAGATCTAGACGGTGTGCTAGCAGGAAGTCCATTATATGTGTTAAGGAGTGGGGAGAGCGAAGAGAAAATCAAGTCGATAGTGGACTCAGAAATTAAGAGTGCCTTCATTGACACTAATTCTAACGGAGTTATACTAAAATGCGATACGATAGGGTCTATAGAAGCAGTTACAGACCTCCTCAAAAGGGAGAACATTGCAATCCAGCGCGCTGATATCGGGCCGATCACGAGAAGAGATGTAATTGCTGCATCTGCGGTAAGAGAGAAGGACAGATACGTGGGCGTGGTCCTTGGATTTAATGTAAAAATTTTAGAAGACGCACATAAGGAATCGCAGGAACGTAATGTTAAGATCATTAATGATCGAATAATATATAATTTAATGAGATCATATACAGACTGGATTAAGTTCCAAAAAGAACATGAAGATTCCATTTTATTTAACGAAATAGCACCGGTTTGTAAATTCCAATTTTTGAAGGGCTTCATATTCAGACGGAACAATCCTGCTGTTTTTGGGGCAGAAGTTCTAGTAGGTAAGCTTAGACAGAAAGTTCGAGTGATAAATGACGGGGGCAAGAAGATAGGCGTAATACATCAAGTCCAAGAAAATGGCAAATCGATAGAAGAGGCAACTAAAGGTATGCAGATTGCAGTCTCTATTAGAGGGCCAGTTATTGGAAGACAAATTAACGAAGGAGACGTTTTCTATACCGATCTTAACAGCAAGGAGGCAAAAATGCTCGAAGAACGTTTTAAGGTACGACTGAATCCCGAAGAGGAAGACGTCTTTGGCAAAATCTTATTGCTGAAAAGAAGCGAAGATCCCGCTTTCGGCTTTATATAGCCTCGGGACCTGGCTAGCCTATTACCATACGGTTTGTCACTTTCTATTGGTATTTTTGCAGTAAACCTTCTAACCCTTTTTCTCCGACAGCACCCACAGCCCTATCTATTGCCTTACCGTTCATGAAAATAATAAATGTAGGAATGGCGTATACGTCGAATTTCATCGCAACCCCTTGGCTGTCGTCGACATTCAACCGTGCGAACCTTACTTTCTCCACATACTTTTTGGCCAACTTATCGAAAATAGGTAGCATGAATTGACATGGACCGCACCATGTCGCCCAAAAATCCACCAACACGGGTTTGGTTCCACCCACTATTTCATAAAAATTATTCTCGGAGAGCTCCATTAGAGCTTGATTTGTACCAGGATGCGTACTAGGACCTTTTTTTTCTTCACTCATAGCACAAAGGGTAAAGCAGCAATTTGCTATTTAAGATTTTGTTATGGTTCAATCGACCGAGTCTCGACGTCGATGTCAAATGTCCAGCAGAAAGCGAACGGTCACATCTTTGCAATCTAGCTTTATTTCCATCTCATGATAAGTTACACCTTTAATTTCCACCTTGTAGTGGTGCTTCTCTAAGTCAATTTGTTCGCCCTTTGCGACTCCTTTGATCGAGTATGCGCCATTGCATTCAGATATTATTACCTTTAAATCTGAAACAACAATTTTGTCTATTAGTATTAATAACATGACCTTCTCTAGCCAGTTGTACAGTAGACTCTCAAGATCGTGTCCATCGGCATAGATATCGACCACTCTATCAGGAATCACCTCGGATAATTCAAACATCGCATTGACCAGACCAAGGGCAGAATTTGCAAAAGCAACTTCCAGTGAGTTCCCATATGCCTCGACAATAACGTCAGTCATATGATCCAAGTAGCGGAAACCTGTCGCTGACATATTGCTTGATTTTGCCTTATATTATTATAATTGATCGCAAAATCTAAATGCCAACACAGAATTTTCTTGAGTATGAAGTTAGAGCTTCCACGAGGAATGAGAGACCTCGAATCAGACGAGCTCTTTGGAATCAATTACATCAAAGAGAAATTCTTTGAGACTACAAGGTTATTCAACTTTAAAAGTATAGAACCCTCCCCTCTCGAAATGCTTGCCACCCTTGAGGCAAAGGCCGGTCCCACGATATCCAACGACATATACAGTTTCACCGACAAAGGGGAGCGGAATATTGCCTTAAGGTTTGACCTCACAGTTGGGTTAACACGCTTTATTGCATCAAGGCGGGATTTGAAAATGCCGGTTAAAATTGCTGCTTTTGCTGGCGTTTGGAGATACGACGAGCCACAGGCAGCACGTTATAGGTATTTCCACCAATGGGATATAGAGGTTTATGGTTCATTTAGCTTGGAATCCGATGCGGAGGTAATAGAATTTGTTTCGACCTTTCTTAAGAAGCTGGGATTGAAGGTCATCATTGAGATCAATGACCTTCAGTTGATTGAGGAATATATTCGAAGAGTACTCGGGATGTCTGATCAAAAGATGATCCGTGAAATGCTGAGAGCTCTAGACAAAGTTCCAAAGAAGAGCATCGACGAAGTTCTCGACGAATACTCAAGTAGAATAGATTCTACTATATTACGTAACTTACTAGATGCTTCTAGGATCAAGGGTAGACTTGAAGAGGTTAGGGCAAAGTTAGACGCAAAGAACCAGATAAGCTGGCGCAAATTAGAAGAGTTAATGGATTCTTTGAAGTCAAGGAAAGTAGACCACACTAGGATCAACATAGGAATTGTGCGAGGACTAGATTACTATTCTGGAATAGTCTTTGAAGCATTTGATCCGCTTGCTGATGTTGGTGCACTGGTTGGTGGTGGGAGGTATGACATCTTGACTGACGCATTCGGAAGGAAGGAACTTGGTGCCTCAGGTGCTGCTGGGGGAGTCGAAAGAATATTACTAGCGATGCAAAAACGGGGTCTTTTGGAGACGCTAAAAACTCCGATAGTCTACGTTGCCCACACGTCGCCTACTGTTAGAAAACATGCTCTTGAAATTGTCTCTGATCTCAGAAAATCCGGCATTTATACTGATTATGACATCCAGGGAAGGGCTATTCGAAGACAACTAGAAGATGCCTATACCAAAAACCCACTTCTGATAGTTCTTGTTGTCCAAGGGGAGATAGAAAGTGGGGTTGTGACCCTAAACGACATGAGGCACCGTACCGAAACTAAATTAAATGTGAACCATCTGCAGGAGGCTGTCTCGAGGTTGTTCCCCCAGCGCAGCTGAACCTTACTTTATTGAGGTGTGCTGAGACAAATTGACCATGCATCATAAATAGGATTCCAAACGGAGTAGTTATGATGCGCAGGTCGAACGTCATTCGGGAGGTTCGCTGCCTACAAAATCGTCGTCTAGTCCAAATTGGATATTCAAATCAATTTGGTTGTCGTTGACAGTTCAGTTCAGCCGTTTTTGGGTAACAAAGATTTTTATGAGAATGCCTTGCCTCCCGTAACAGCTGGCAGGATAGTTGGTCGACTCTATCTCTCAGGACGTATTAATTATTGGCTCAGGCCTAGCTGGGTTGAGAGCGGCTATTTCTTCTGCTGCTACAAACGAGAAATTGGAGATCGCAGTAGTCTCTAAGGTCCAGGTCATGCGATCTCACTCTGTGTCTGCGGAAGGCGGAACTGCAGCTGTTGTTTTCGAGGAAGAAGGAGACAACCAAGAATCTCACATTTACGATACTATCAAGGGCAGCGACTTTCTTGCCGATCAGGACGTTGCTGAACGACTGGTACATGATATGCCTTATGAAATTTATCAACTTGACCATTGGGGAATGCCCTGGTCTCGGAGAGATGATGGAAGAATCGACCAGCGCAATTTCGGCGGTTATTCATTCCCCAGAGCAACCTACGCTCAAGACAAGGTAGGATTTTACGAGATGCAAACACTTTATGACACATCTCTTAGATTTGACAATATCCGTTTTTATAATGAATGGTTCTGCACCTCCATTCTGAGCGATGAAAATAGTTTCCGGGGTGTTACTGCCATTGAAATGAAAACTGGGAACTTTTTTAAACTATTGGCACCTGCCGGCATAATCTGCTCGGGCGGAGCAGGCAGAATATATAGTTTCTCAACCTATGCATATTCGTCTACGCCCGATGGTTTGGATATGGCCTACCGCGCAGGAATAGGCCTTAAGGACATGGAATTTGTACAGTTCCATCCAACAGGAATTCTACCTTCTGGTATACTAATTACAGAAGGCGCGCGAGGGGAAGGTGGATATCTTATTAATTCTGTAGGTGAGCGTTTTATGAAAAAATATGCACCAGGGAAACTTGAACTGGCGTCTAGAGATGTCGTTTCTCGTGCTATGATCCAAGAGATTGAGCAAGGCAAGGGATTTAAACATGAATCCGGTGCGGATTGTTTGAAACTTGATCTTACCCATTTAGGTGCTGACCACATAAAAGAACGACTGGCCGGAATTAGGGACATTGGAATTAAATTCTCTGGCATTGATGTGATCGATGATCCGATTGAGATCAGACCAGTTTGTCATTATATGATGGGTGGAATTCACACTAATATCGAGGGGGCTACTGAGATGAGAGGATTGTGGGCAGCAGGGGAGGCAGCCTGTAATAGTCTTCATGGAGCAAACCGGCTTGGTGCAAACTCAACTTCAGAGTGTCTTGTTTGGGGTCGAATTACTGGCGAACTTGCTGCGCAATACGCATCAACCAGTAAAGCCTCCTCTGTATCCGCACCTCCAGAGCAGGTCTTGGAAGAGGAGACGAGAATTTATGATGGTATTTTCAGAGGAACCGGGGAAGTGAATCCATATCAGCTTAGAAGAGATCTGACCGATATTATGGATGCAAAGGCTTATGTCTTCAGGGATGAAGAAGGTCTGCAAGAAGGTTTAAGAAAAGTAAAGGCACTTGAGGGCTCGTCGTGGAAGCATGTAGACGACAAAGCAAAAGAATACAACACTAATTTTATAAATGTGATGGAGATAGATTCTATGTTAAGGATAGCAGAGATAGTGCTAATGGGGGCTTTGCGTCGGCAAGAATCAAGGGGGGCACACGCACGGACTGATTATCCTAAGAGAGATGACTTGAACTTCCTGAAACACACATTAGCATATTATGGCAACCAACCCACAATGGCCTGGCATCCAGTCACCATTACGCGTTATGCTCCTATGGAGAGAAAGTATTAAATGCCTACATCAAACCGAAGGGGACTTATCAGGACAACTGAGGAGGACCGAAACAACCGTGAGGGATTAAAAGGCTGGCTTAATCCAGCAAGGTACGGATGGGAGCGTGTGTCTTACTGGCTGCAGCGATTAACAGGCCTATTTCTCTTAATATACTTCGTTGGGCATATATACGAGACAAGCTCGCTGACCGGAGGTCCAGGTGCGTGGAACGCGATGTTACAATTTACAGAAACATCTTGGGGACATCTCTTTCTGATTCTAGTTATTGGGACAAGTACTTATCATTCTACAAATGGTATTAGGTTAATATTAACGGAAGCCGGAAGGGGGCTAGGACGTCCTGGAAGACCTGACTACCCATATGACGCTCTCTCACTGAACTACAGGCAGAAATCCGGAATATGGGTTGCATTGATCTTGGCGGCGGTGGCAATGCTCTACGGCGGTAATGTGCTCTTCGGGGGAGAATAAAAGAAACTAGGGGTGATGCAAAATTGTTCCGCGAAAGACAAATAATGAGGATACATTACATCACAGGATTAGCCGCGTTATTCGTGGTCGCAGTCCATATTCTAATGCGTTTGATAATGCCATTCCATACAAGTCTGCAGTATTCAAACGTAATTGCAAATTACCACAACTTCCCATACGTGGTTCTATTGGAATCGATACTTGTGCTTCTCGCTATTCATGGCTTCAACGGCTTACGAATTATGCTGCTAGAATTACGACAGAACAGGGCCTGGGAAAATGGTGTTACGATATCTACAATCGCTGCAATGATAGCAATAATTGCGTTTGGCACTAGAACGATAATTATCGCGAACGGACTTGGAGTAGTATGAAATGAGTGGCATTATTAAAAAAATATCTATGTTAAGAACAAGACAAAACACCGAGGAGAGAAGTAAGAAGTCATTGAGAGTCCGCAGTAGTGTGGTCCTGAGAGTATATAGATCGAACAAAGCTAATGGAGATATGGCTCGCTTTGATAAGTTTGACGTTCCTACTCAGCGTTGGACAACAGTACTCGACGCTCTTTTGTACGCGAAGGCTTACAAGGACACTAGTATAGGCATTAGATATTCCTGCCGAATGGCATCATGTGGCTCTTGTGGAATGAAAATTAACGGAAGACCTCGACTTGCCTGCTATACAAACATATCAGAATTAGAATCCGATGTAATAAGCTGTGAGCCCTTGTCGAACTTCCCACTCATCCGAGATCTAGTAACCGACTTTTCTCAATTTTTTAGACATCACAAGAGTGTACAGCCCTATATAATAAATCAGAACTCAGATCTTCATGATAGTAGCGAATTGTCAGAATTCATACAGGGTCCGCGAGATGTAGACGAATATCTGCAGTTCTCATATTGCATCAAATGTGGCCTATGTTATTCAGCTTGCCCGACTGTGGCGACCGACATGAAATTCCCAGGGCCGCAAGCCTTAGCACAGGCTTATAGATATTCTGCAGATACCAGAGATATCGGATCACGTGAAGATTTGAAGACTATTGATGACAAGCACGGAATATGGAGATGCCATTTCGCTGGGTCCTGTAGTAACGTATGTCCAAAAGGGGTAGACCCAGCTTTAGGGATACAATTACTTAGGGGTCATCTAATGAGCTTTTCAAAGCATGGTAAGAAAATCGCAGAGCTAAAGCATCACTCTCACGGCAACCAATTATCATAAATTGGGATACGACAGACTCTACGGTTTTGCTGGGGGCTTACTTTCATTTACCTGCTTGTTAATTGCATCCGCCATAAAGTGGTTGCTGACACTTACTTTGACATCTTCAATACCCGGCAACCTATATACATTATCGCGCACGTCCTGTGCTATCTTGAAGCCAAATACGGCGGGACAGAAAGGACTTGTCAAATGCAGATCTATACTCACCTTGCCCGTATTGATATCAACCTTGTCAACTAACTCCAATTCCATTATGGAGACGCCTATTTCAGGATCCACTACCTTAGTTAATTCATCGAATATTTGTCTACGCGTCTGCTGGATATCTTGGCTCATTACCTATAAATTTTATCGTGATCCATATATAACTATTGCATGGCAAAATAGTGGATGCGTATGAACCGCTTATTCAACTACACGTTACCAATAACTAGTAACACAATTACGGTTTGACTATTATAATATTAAAATAAACCGCCTATGTTGACTATGTGTGTATCGTTCAAGGCCTAAGGGCAATCTTGACAAAGATATTTTAAATTTTCTGTCCTCCATGAATGACGATCAGCAAATATTAAATTATGACATCTTCGGAAGCGAAGCGCATGTTCTAATGCTGCATGATATTGGAATATTGACTCTGCACGAAACAAAAAAAATTTTGACGGCATTGGAACAAATAAGAGATAAACCAGCCTTGCTAACTAATGGAGCTGCTGAAGATATTCATGAATCTATCGAATCTCTTATTATACAACGAATAGGCGTTGACATTGGCGGGAAAATACAGACTGGTCGGTCAAGAAATGACCAAGTTATATTAGACATTCGTATGAAGGTTCGAGATGATTTAAATGACATCTGCGAAAAGATAATTACTCTAATTAGTTCACTCCTTAAAAAAGCAGATGAAAATATCGACACTATTATGCCAATGTATACTCATCTACGACAGGCGCAATTAGGTACGTTTTCACACTTCGCAGTATCATATGCAGACGCTCTCTTTAGGGATATGGACAGGCTGTGCATTACTTACGTAAGGATTAATCAATCTCCACTCGGAGCCGGTGCCATAGGCGGGTCAAGGATAAAAGTTGACAGGCAGAAGACTGCTAGATTGCTCGGATTTGACGGGGTCGTTAGAAATTCGATTGACGCGACGAGTTCCCGTGATACAATTATTGAATATACAATGGATCTTGCCATTATAATGCTAACATTAAGCAGAATGACAGAAGATTTTATAATCTGGTCGACCGATGAGTTCGGCTATCTGGATATTTCAGACGAATATAGCTCATCATCAAGTGCGATGCCTCACAAAAAAAATCCTGATCCTCTCGAATTACTGAGAGCAAAGGCAGCAACTGTTTTCGGTAATTTGCTTACAATGATTACAATCGTCAAAGGTATTCCATCAGGATATAGCAGGGATTTGCAGGAGATTAAGACTTCGTTATGGCAAGCGTCGGCTACGACCACTAAGGCAGTAATAATCATGAATTATATTGTGAAATCGCTGATAATAAACAAGGAAAGGATGCTGCAAGCATCAAGTAAGAGCTACGCCATCTCATTCGATCTCGCAGAACTATTAGCTGTCAAAAATGGGATACCTTTCAGAATCGCCCATAAAATGATGGGGTTGCTAGTGCAAAAAGCGATAAGCAATAATAGACAACCACTGCGAATGCTTCGAGAGGAAGACATCCAAGAAGTTCTTGAAAGCTTAGGATCAAACTTACCAACAGAAGAAATATTGAATGCCATAAGAGAAACGACTCCAGAAATTTCAGTCAATTCGCGAAAATCTTTAGGTTCCCCTAATCCGAAACAAGAACAGCATACTATAAAACTTTTGAGAAAGAGTTTGTCAGCCTATTCGGAGCGAATTGCAAAACGAAGGAGACTTGTAGACGAAGCCCTTCAGAATCTCACTAACTTGGTGATTAATTTTTCAAAAAAAGTCTGAAGAAAACAAGCATATTCTACGCCCGTTGGGGGGATGCTAACACAGACCATCCGAGATCGTAGTAGCGAGAGTTATTCGCATGTAAGGAAGATGATAATCCATTACCTGACAAGTAGGAATGACGTTTCCGGTCAGTAGTGAGTCAGACAAAAAGCAGATGCAGGAGAACTATGTGTTGGGACTTTTATCAGTTCAGCCAGTCTAACACACCTCCATGGGGCCATTGGGTTATCATAAAAAAGGTAATTTTCAAGAATAGCCCGGCCCAGATTCGAACTGGGGTCAAAGGCTCCAAAGGCCTCTATGCTTGGCCACTACATTCGGCAGAACTTCCACTCCTCTACCGGGCTTCCGGGCGTATTTTCCGTACATATTGCCATCTTTAGAATGTTACGTACTCATATTCAAATATGAAAGCATCTTGAGCATGGGATCTTCCATTTTCTCGAATATGCATTTCGCCAGTCTTCTCTGTTTTGTCTTATAATTCTCATCCGTGAGCATCTTGTTGGTCAATCTTACTAGTTCGATCGAATTTGATGCCCTCTTCACCAGCCCTGAAGCCACGAGGTACTTCTCTACATAAAATCGAATTGGCGAGATAGAAATAGTAGGCGTTCCAAGAAGCGAAGCCTCGGAAGTCATTGTTCCTCCTGCACCTATGAATACGTCTGAGGCAGCTACCAGAGGGATTCCGTCCACAACGTTCCTCAGTATGAAGGCCCTTCCTTCATACCTCTCCATAAACTGTTGTATTTGTTCTTCATATCTACACAAGATAACAATATTGTCCGATTCGTGGAAGTTATTTATGACGGCGTCCACCATAGCAATGCGGTTTTCCAGCATATTGTCTGCAATGTAGGATGCCTTTGTTTCTTCGGGCCTGATCAGAACGGTTTTTTTCCCGGGGTCAAGATTCAATTCACGTAAGCTTTTTGGAGATGCAGATAACGATGGCAACGGATCCCACTTGAGCCAAGCAACGGGATCCAGAGCTCTGTACTGTGTTATCTGAGTCCTTGAAATACCGTACGGAAGCCACGCAGAGATGGGGATTACCCATGGGCTGAAAAGATGATCTATGAGCGGGATAGTGAGCTTCGAGACCGCTTCGGCATGGGGAGAATCGTTAAATCCAATATGTTTAATCCCAAGTCCAAAGGCGACTCGCGATGCTTCAGGAGACGAGAACGTGATCGCGAAATCGGGTTCAAACTTATTTATCAAAGCGGCCAGTTCAAAAATCCTGTTTGCACTTTCTCGCAGTTTTTGGTATCTCTCAGCGCCGCCATGTCTGCCAACAATTTTGAGTTTGAGGCTTTTGACTTTGGCGAGTTCTACGGCTTCTCTATAATATCTAGACGTACAGAGTATTTCGTGGTCAGATTCATGTAGTAAAGTTACTGCAGGACCAAAAAACATCACTTGTTTTGGTGTCAAAATGTCGAACCAAATTCTCAAGGATAACAAGACTTAGTGGGAAGGGATGGAAAAAACTTTTCTTTAACCCTCCTTTAGATAGCCCTGGAGAGAAAAAAAATTCCAGCTATAATATCAAAGGGGGCCTTTGCGACAAAGTGACTGGGGTCACATCGCAAATAACGACAGCTGTTTATGGACTAAGCACCGAAGGATATCGCATTGCCTCTTCAATTGCCGTTAAAGGATTCAAGGTTTCATTAATAGACGAGGCAGCACGAATGGCTATTTCGCTGAAGCCTGATATTGCCAGAACTTACCCGGATGTAAGCTCTCTAATAGAGGACGAGCCATTGCTTGCTCTTGAGCCTGTGGATGTTGCAGTCAGTGAGGCATCCTACATTTTTTTTGCGCCCAAGATTCGAAAAGTAGGACAAGAAGTAAAAAGTGATGTCACATCTAAATTTAGAGACGCTACAAAGGCAATCAGAAAGGGCACCTCTGTGGTCTACACTCTACCTACAGGTATCGGAGGAAATAATGAAAACATGGCTTTGATCGAACATATTACCGGAATGACTGTAGGAAAAGATATTTTCTATTATTACATGCCAATCAACCAAGAGCTATTTTCTTCTCCGGAAATTATTGTCGGGGCTTTGAAATCCAAACAAGATGCTGAAATTTCCAAGATGTTATACGATCCAGATATTAAGGGTAGGATAAATTACATCGATATTATTTCTGCGGAATTTATGCATTCAATACGCGTCTTGGGGCATTATGCCCATATGGCAAGCGTGTTGGAGATTTGCAAAAACTTTAAAGATATCAATATCAAGAGCGAACCGATACATCGCGCATTCAGCGACCTTTACATCGACGATATTGCTAATGGCCTTTACGATCTACGAGCCATAGGTTCCTCACTGGGAGGAGCCGGCCCATTGATGTATCTGGTCAACGGAAGCATAAAGGGGACTGAAGGTTACATTAAACATCTAATAGACGAGATTCGTGATTTGTTGAAGAAACGGGATCTAAAGGCTAGCAGAACCAAAGTAGCTATCGCATGGACGTTAGATCCCAATGAGATGCGCGGAGATAAGATAGAACTTTTATCATCTCTTGAATCTAAATTGAAGGATTACATAGGAGATGTTGAAAGACAGCCGTGGTCGGGATTGGATCTATATCCGACCGAGAAGACAAGAATAGTGATAGCGTGTTCTAAATTAGATTTCGCTAGAATTATGTCAAAGAATAAGCAGAATCAAGATTTTATTATGATGAAGGCTAATCCTGTTTGTGAAACCATTGGTTAAATACTAAATGCACCTGTTTTAGAAGGCAGAGCTATAACTTAAGTCGATGCTAACCAGTCGGCTTGTTTCTTGTCGTATTCTGCTCTAGTATACTTCACCCTAGCGGGGTGCCCAATAACAACCATTCTTGGTGGCACATCTTTTGTCACCACTGCTGCCATCGCTACGACACTCTCTTTTCCCACCGTTACTCCAGGCCTTATAACGGCTCTGCTTCCTATTATGGCTCCTTCTTCTACTTTGACCCCGCTCATTTTAGGGCTCATAGGATAAGGATCATTTGTGAAAGTTGCCCCAGGACCGATGAAGACATTTTTGCCGATTGTTGTTAAAGGCGGAATATAGACAGATCCTTCAATTCGAGTATATTCGCCTATTTTTACTTTATAATCAACATGCGTTAGCGAACCAATCATTACGTTGTCTCCTATTTCCGTATGGTCCCCTACGTATGCGAAGTGCCAGATCTTAACATTCTGGCCAATTTTTGCAGATTTAGAGATGTAATTCGTTATCTTTGACGTAGAGTGATTTTGACTCATCAAGAATGCCTCTATAGGTGCCAAGGATTGCCGTACTTTATAACTTTGTCAGGGATTTTGTTTTTCCATTTCTGTAAAAATTCGATATCGGATTGCAATTCGCGCAATTCATCTGGCAACATTACGGGGATTTCATCTACAATCGGATAGAACCGAAAACATTTGCCACAAAATAAAATACCCTCACTTATAACCGTGTCATTAACAGAACCTCCTTCGAGTCGGGCATCGAGCTCAAATAACTCTAGTGGATAATGCTTGTCGATAGGACACGCCAAGATATCAAGCATGGATTTTCTCATAACTATTTCAGATCCAAATAGATGGGCGAGCCGGTATTGCTCGACAAAAGAGCTGCTTCCGCAACTTTAGTAACGTTCGTCGCGTCTTCAGGAGTAACAACAGGTTCTCTGATTTTTCCGGCGATAACGTCGAGAAAACTTTGTAATTCTAATGTTAGCGGTTCTTGAAATTTACCTCGCCGGGGTATTATAGTAGCCTCTCCATAATCTATTTTGATACCTTGAGTGATATAGTCGCCAGTAATTATACCCTCGGTACAAACTGCGCTAAACTTTCTTACTCGGTTCGGAGTGATCCAATTTGATGCAATAATTGCGACTCTCTGCTCATCAAAGCCTAGCATAATAGTCGCAAAGTCTTCATACGAATGAAATTTTGTACCGGAACGTGCGAAAACAACATGAGGTGTACTATTGAACAAGAACATTGCAGTATCAATATCGTGTACGGATGTATCGTAAATTATACCGACGTCTCGAATATGTAACGGCATTCTGTTTTCTCTATGAAACTCCATCATTAGTAGATCACCATATTTGTGATTATCTATAATCTGCTTAACATCCTGAATAGCGGGATTGAACCTTTCAATATATCCGGACGTCAAGAACACTTTACTTCTTTTAGCCATTTCGATCATCCGTTCACATTCACTCGAAGAGAATGCTAATGGTTTCTCGACAAAAACGTGAACTCCCTTTTCCATTATTTTTTTTGCCAGAGCGAAGTGCGTTCTTGTAGGGGTGCAGAGAATGCAGCCATCTAATGGCACTTCATTTTCAAGCAACTGATCCAGTGAGAAATAAGGCCTTACGTCGTAGAGCCTTGCTAGTTCTGTTGCACGAGATTCGTCCTCATCACAAATTGAACCGAGTACACCCATTTCATGCAGAACCCTCGCGTGGTTCTTGCCCCAACCGCCAACTCCTATCACTGCTATTTTTCGTTTGTTCTCTGTTTTCATCATACGGAAGTTAACCACCTGCTGTATTTTGCGAGCTGTGCGGTTACGATTTTTGAATAGGTTGTACGAATTCTACCAGTCACATGCCCCTCCTTTCCATCGCCCACTACGCGACCATCTATGTTGGTGATAGCCGTGATTTCGGCCGCAGTACCTGTGAGAAACAGCTCAGTTGCCATGTACAACTCGGTCCGAGAAATCGGACGCTCGAGTAACTCGTATCCTAGGTCCTTGGCAATAGCAATTGCGGTGTCACGTGTAATACCTTCTAAGGCAGATCCAGCTATGTGTGGGGTATATATCTTGTTGTTCCTCACGACAAAAATATTCTCTCCAGGTGCTTCACTCACGTTCCCATCTCGGTCAAGCATAACCGATTCGTCATAGCCGTTCCGACTACTCTCTTGAGTTGCAAGTACCGAATTAAGATAATTGCCTGCAGCTTTTGCCATAGGAGGTGTGGAAGAATCATGAATTCTGCGCCATGAAGAGATACATGCGCTAATGCCTTCTCCTTTAAAGTACTTTGCAAATGGGAATACTATTATCACAACATGCGTTGGGGAATCCCTTGTCACATTCAAATCAATACCGTGCTGTCCCACAAATGCTAAGGGTCGTATATAGCATGATTCGCTCATGCGATTTGTTTTCAGGAGATCTACAGTTGCCTTCTCTAGTTCCTCTGCTGAATAATTCATCGCAATAGAATAGACTGCTGCCGAGTGATGGAGTCTGTCCATATGATCTCTCAATCTAAAGACATGAAGATTATTTTTTGTTGAATATGCTCGAATACCTTCAAAAACTGAAGTTCCATAGTGTAGAGCGTGAGTAGTAACTGGAACTGTCGCTTCTTCCCACTTTACAATCTTGCCATCAAACCAGATGAAGTCAGCGCCTTTTGTTCTCATTTACGGCAGAGTCAATTCGCGGATTATAAAAATCTTCTAAAGCTAAATAAAGCCATCTTTCGGTATTTTCATCCCTATCACCCTCAAGGTGCTATCAGAAGATCTAGCAAATTTTTCTACAATCTGCCAATGGTGTTCGATCAAGTCTGCGACTCCGTTTGGCACCTTCTCACGCCAATTTTGTTCCGATGATCTTTGTTTACCGTGTGAACCCTTTGATGATTCGGTACTCACTTGATCATAAAGCATATCCTTCACAACCGAAGCCGAGCCTGCAAGCCTACGTGCTTTTACTGGGTTAAGCCTAAAGACAGACAAAGTAAGTCTTTCAGCGACATCGCCGGTGTATGTGATGAACTTTTCTTCCCTAACATTTCGGAGAATTTGATTTCTTAATATCCAAGAATATGGAGAAATTAAGGGTGGCAAATATCTCACGAATGGCGAGACAAGCGAGTAATCTGGAGAAACAGTGACCGACTTATTATTTCCGAAAACGGATTCTATCATTGCCTTCCTAATGTGATAAGGAAAAGGGAAACTGCGTGTATTGATCTCTTTATTTTTTTTCAAAAATCTTACGGGATAAATGTAAACATTGTAGTCTCTCTGCAACAATAGAGAAATGATATGTCGATGGGTATTGGTAAAGGGATTCAGGTGCGCTAGGTAGATCGCTGCCATCCTCTCCATTAACTATAGTAAACGCTAGCAGACATATAAATAACAAAAAGGGTCGGAAAGGCCCCTTAGGACACTCGTTTAACTTCTATCTCGATTGTGGAGACGTTCCGTGTTCTGCCGTCTTCTGACTGCACCGTCTCAGACCCAATTCTTACATCGCCTACTCTGTAGCCGGCGTTCTCCATCCTTTTTAGGATAATCTGTGAAACATCTACTGCTCTACCGATGCTTAACCCTCGTGCCTTGATAGTTACTGAAGGTTGGTTAGCAAGTTGGATGAGTGTTGAGGTCACATATGCCATCAAAGGCTTCTTTCCTATGTATACTGCGTCACGTGGACCATCTTTATGTGCTTGTGGGTTTTGTTGTGGTTGTGCTTCCGACATATCAAGTTTAGTGGTTTGGGATAATTTAAATCTAGAAGATGAGACTATAGTCAGAGTCTTCGGTTCACTTCAATTCAGAATGTGCAATCTGATACTATCTATTATCCCAGGAAACCATATTTTACTCCTTTTAACTGATGGGGCCGGCCGGATTTGAACCGACGATCTCCAGCGCCCGAGGCTGGCATCATACCAAGCTAGACAACGACCCCTCGGCTTGTGCAATCATGGTTAATATCTATTAAAAAACATTAGCTGCATTAAGGAACCTACTTTTTTTTCTCAAATTCCAAAAATCCAGGCCATGCAACTGCATTGACCTATCTTTTTCTCTTCTCTAGAGATGCATTAGTTGAATCTATTCCTTTCCATATTATATCATAGCCTAATTTTAAAAGTAGATCGACATAGCAGGATTCGGGTATTTTATACTTGTTAAAGAGGAAAGTAGCATCCAAGAAAGTCGAGAGAGAAGTCAAAGATCTCTCCAGTTCCAATATTTTAGGATGTGTAATGATATATGTCCCGACAATTACGTAACCATGTGCGTTATCATTTACATCTGAATTTATATTTCCTGCTTGCCTACTTTGAATAGCCATTAGCACCGATTCAGATGGGATATTATATTTTTTGGCTAACTCATCTATCGATATTATACCGCTAGAGCTGCCGCCCTTAGACTTAGTATCGTCTTCATTCTTCTCGTGATCAGTACCGACAGTTAGACGGTCTATCTCTGCTAATAAATCACTGGGAGCATTGTCAGCTAACCTTCGAATCACCTCCTGATCAATAGATTTTAAGTACGAAAGGATTGGCCTGAGCGGCACTTGTCCTTTATCATAAAGTATTAAATGGTCCTTTTGTACTAATGAGCCCAGCTTGGAAAGCTCTTTGTCGAAGTTTTTATATTTCAAAGTAGTGTAATAATCGTTATTCACAGCAATAAAGACATCAACTTTGTTATCTTTGTACAGTTCGTTATTTGCAGATGAAATTCGTGTTAATTTGTCTATTTTTCGTTCAATGTATTCCATAGTCCAAAAGCCGACTATTTCCAAATATATACGACGGCCGTACTTTTCGAACATAAAGTCCGGGATGAATGCCTTATCATTGTCCAGAATAATGGGATCCGGCTCCCTGATCAAGGTCCAGCCCGTGTGAGCTTGCTGAAATATTATCGCGAATTTTTCTTCGACTCCGCTATCAAAGGACGAACTAGATTTGGCAGTGATCTTCGGAGTCCTGTTTTGATCTGGTAATGCCATAAACGGCGGTGCATTCTCATTTGAGATGTGAAATTCATACATTTTCCTTCCGGCAGATATTGACTTCCGGATAATCCATGCTTGAAGCGACCATGATTCCGCAGAAACCACTGATGGAAGTAACTTCGCGATCGCCGTGCCGTAGATTTCAGTCATCTTGAACATGCTTAGTGGACCATCGAGAGAACAGACAACCACATTACCATGAGAAATAGTATCTTCGGAAGTCCTTTGGTTTCGAATATTATACATTAGGCCTACTCTTTTAACATCCCTTAACACCCGTTTCCAACTTGAGCCTCCGCGAAGGGTGATTTGCAGAGATGTGCAGCTGAATAATAGTGTCTGCATGATGGCGAGGTTGTACCATGCCACGAGGGTAGCTGGAGTTATTCTATCGAAATACTCCAGAAGCAAGTTTTCATCTAAATCACTCCACATTTCGTTTCCAACATTTTCCTTATCAACGCCTAGCTTATCCGCAACAGATCGAACTATCTCCTCTCTTTTAAGACTGGTTAAAGCAAAATGACGTTTCGAAGATTCCTCGAATAAACTTCGCCTTAATAAATCTGGTGCAGTTGCGAGGCCAACAGAATCAACGCCATTTTTCCTGGACCTCTCATTACTTTTAACAAACGTACACCGTCTTTCAAGTAAGGTGGAAATGCCCCTGACAAGTTTATAATCTCCGTGCTCACTTTCGACTAATTCAATTCTATCTATGAGAAGTCCTTTTCTATCTCTTTTCTTCCATGATTCTTCGAATTCTCTAATTATGTTAGCTGCCAATGATAAATCTTCATCAGACGTACAAAAGATTGGGGTGATGCTTTTCCCTTTATTCGTAATTTTGACTCTTAGTAATTGGAGCGGTATCATGTCACACTGGCTATGTCCATTATCCTGCAAGCCAAATGATCAAACAGTAGATAGTCAAATTCACATTCGTAAGATAATTTTAGAATATCTTTATAATTGAGTGTAATCTTTCTCAGCAGGTTCGGATCTAAAATAGAATATAGAATATGCGCTATACCTCGTGTTAATGATATGCCCCTCAGTATCGCCCCCGACATTGTTGAAACCTAAATAGGCGTGTGAAAATTTTAACCTTTGGCGAGCCTACACGCGATAGGTCAAAATCGGTATTGGGGACCTTCAAGAACTTTATTTGTGAATTCATTGACTTAGGGGACAAGGTTTAAAAAACACGCGCCTCCCAATCATTATTATATTTAATAGAGGAGGACGAAGTCCATACCAGTTGAAGAAAGACTGAATCAGTTTTTGAGGGAGGCCAAGGATTGGGAGAGGAAAGCAACGAATGTACCAGGAGTCTTTTTGTTAAAATTACCTTCATTCAAGGGAAGATCCGCATCGTTAGCAATTGAAGTTAATCCTATCGGGGCTTCTGGTGCAGCAACAAAGAAGAGAGGGGTGGTGGTCAGGTCAACAAACGAGCTTCAGGAAATCAATAAGTTGCTTTCGCATCCAAAACTGGTAGAACTTGCCAAACGAATAGATGATGTGAATCCAGAAAAACTTGGAGGCGCGAATACTGCAGAAAAGGATGTGCTCGAAATATAATGCTAACAGCATACATTTGTACAGTTAAGATCAGATTCGCGAATGTAGTATGACTGCTATTCTCTCCCGATACGGCTATGCAAGGCCTGAAGATTCGATCGCTACGACGCGTCAAATTTTACTTATCGTCATCCAGAAATTTCTCCACTGAAATTTTCAGAACATAAAGATCCAATCTGGCAGAATTGTCCTACATAGCACAGATCAAGCCATCACCAGACCTACCTTACGAAGTTACAAGAGTTCCAGCAGACGTACGAAATTGAAACTATTGATGCGATCGACATTATTTTTGCCTTAAATGAAATAGGCTGATATGATTAAAGTGTCGAAGTGCTTACGCCATTGTAAGATTTATTGATATAAGGGTACACAAGTTCACCATTTGCATGGGCCCGTAGCGTAGTCAGGATATCGCGGCGGTCTTCGGAACCGCAGGTCGAGGGATCGAAGCCCTCCGGGCCCGAGTAGTTTTGTTTTACCTATTTTTCGAGCTGACGATCTCAAAAATTTACAGAAAATGGGCAATAGGGCAACCATGTGCAACGAAGTTAGCAAGATATTTGCACCTACGTCAAAAATGCCATGTTTGTGCTAATTCGGTTATACGAGTCTAACGCATAACCATTTATTTGGTAAATTTCCATAGTATTTGATCCCGCATTTGAAAGTCTCTGATAGAACTTCTGGGGTAGAATATGTTATTCGCGACATAATTACATATGCACGTAAATACGAAAGTACGGGAAAACAGATAATTTACCTGAACATCGGAGATCCAGTAAAGTACGACTTTAAGACACCATATCATATCAAGGCTGCCTTAATAGACGCCGTAACAAAAGACCAAAACTATTATTCCGAGTCGGAAGGACTTCCTGAATTGAGGAATGCCATAGTACAGAAAGAATCTCAAAAGGGATTCCCAGTTAGCGAATCTGACGTCTTAGTCACCAATGGGGTTTCTGAGGGTCTTGACATGACACTGGCCTCGATCGTAGACCCAGGCACGGAGGTACTGATGCCCGGGCCTTATTATCCACCATACGCCTCGTACGTGAAATTTTACGGGGGAAAACCGATTGAATTTAAGTTATATCCAGATGGTCGCCCGGATGTGGAAGACGTGGCATCCAAAATCAACTCAAAGTCGCGTGCAATTTGTATTATTAGTCCAAATAACCCTACTGGTGAAGTTTTTGATCGTAAGGGGCTACAACAAATTATAGATATTGCAACTGAACATAGCCTGTACGTTATTTGTGATGAAATTTACGATAATATTGTTTTTGGCGAACGGTTTACCGGCATAGGCAGAGTAGCAAAGGAAGCCCCGGTAATTTTGCTTAATGGTTTTTCAAAAGGATACTTGATGACAGGCTGGCGTTGCGGTTACATATGCTTAAACAGTGAATCGAGTAAGCTTGATGGTCTACGAGAAAATGTACCTAAGCTAGCAAGAGTGCGGATATCGTCTAACTTGCCGGTCCAGATAGCTGCTGTCCAGGCACTTCGGGGACCTCAAGATCACATAAAAGAAATGGTACAGAAGCTACGCAAACGAAGAGACTATATCGTAAAGCGGCTGAACGCTATAGATGGAATATCCTGCAAACTGCCCCTGGGAGCATTCTACGTGTTTCCAAAAATTGAATTAGACCATCATTGGAAGGATGACCGAGAGTTTGTGCTCGATCTGCTTAACTCTACAGGCGTCCTAACAGTTCAGGGATCCGGCTTCGGGAAGGAATTTGGAGCTGGTCACTTCAGAATTGTATACTTACCTCCGGAAACTGTGCTCGAACAGGCAATGGACAAGCTAGAGAGCTTTATTTCAAGATCGAGCAAATAATTAAAAGTGGTTTACGCCTATGTATTATTAGCTGCAAATGTCTTCCATTTCAAAGCCTGCGTGGCAGAAGAGAGATACCGGTCTGACTATCAGGATGATCTTTAGTTTTGCAATTCTGACGCTATTGTATCTTATTTTCTTGAGTGTACTTTCGTATCTGGGGATTGGGTATATTCCCATAATAATAATTGCTTCAGCAATGATTTTGGCGCAATGGTATTTTTCTGACAAGATAGTATTGTGGAGTTCAGGGGCCAAAGTAGTTTCAAAGGAGCAGGAGCCAGAGTTACACGAATTGATAGAAAGAATTGTTGCAAGAAACAACCTACCCAAACCACGCATAGCCGTTATAGAAACAAATATGCCAAATGCCTTTGCGACTGGCAGAGGACAGAAAAGTTCCGTGATCGCTGTAACGAGGGGTTTGCTACAAATTTTGGACACAGAAGAGCTTGAAGGAGTAATTGCCCATGAATTGACTCATATCAGAAACCGTGATGCTCTGGTTCTGACACTTGCGAGTCTGTTTTCAACTGTGGCATGGTATCTTATGCAATTCGGATTCTACGGCGGTATGTACGGCGGCGGATACGGAAGTGGAGGTAGGGATCGAAATGGAGGGGGTATTATGTTAATTATCCTATTAGTTGCGATGCTAACTTGGGTTATCAGCTTTCTCATTATAAGGGCGATATCGCGGTACAGAGAGTTTGCTGCAGATAGAGGGTCAGCACAAATGACAGGAAAGCCTGTCAAATTGGCCAACGCATTGTTGAAGATTAGCGGTACCATGAAACGAATCCCAACCAAAGATCTAAGACAAGTTGAGGGTCTTAATGCGTTCTTTATTGTACCTGCGCTATCTGGAAGCACGATCGGAAATCTATTCTCTACTCACCCCCCAGTAGAAAAGAGAGTCCAAAAGCTCATGGAGATGGAGGCTTCCATGAGTTGAATTTTTTTTTTAGGAGATCTAAGAAGAATCCTCTCAATTCAAAGACAAATTCTGACGCCATTTTTTCGCTATCATCTGCCTATATCACCCTAGAAACTAAATTAGGCTTGAAAAACACCGGCAGATCAGCGGTGAGCATGAAAGTGGTTGACGGTATGTATTTTTCCGATATGAAAGAAGATATTCAACGTTTTCTTGATGCGAGTAAAACAGACTTTGACCTGCGTTATCGGACGCTCACAGATTCTTACGGATACCTTTGGGTAATTATTGAAGGAAAACATATGGAAGACATTCTGGCCGGAGTGACTGCAGTCGGAGACATGGTAGAAGAAAAAGGGTTTTCAGATAAATTACTTGCGGCTATATTCGAATTCAGCAGCAATATAGAAAATAATAATAGCATTCAGTATTTGATTTACAATTACAAGCGCAATAATTTTTACCCATTCATACCAACAGGTCAAAAAAATCGAGACACCGAGCAAGAGATGAAGATATTATCAGCCGTCGGGCAAGAGGTCAAATTTGAAAAGGATATGGCTTTCTGGTACCCCATGTGGGATTTGCCTCTTTAGATTATGTTAGATTATAGGGATTACGCCTTCTCCTTTGAATAGCTTCTTGGCATCGTCGACTGATAAATCAGCGCTTGGCAAGATAATATCAGATTGAATTATATCCTTTGGGTTAAGGGGTTTCCCAGTCATTTCTACGATATCTGTTAACTGCGCCAAACGTTTTTTGAATTCTGCATCATCTGGTCTGTCGCTGCTTACTAACTGAACTATAGAATTATCAACCTTGCTCAATTCCCTGAGTGTCTTATTATCAACTGTAAACTGACCTTGCCCCATTATTCTCACTATTCTGGTTCTTCTAACTATTCTTGCTTTTTTCACTGATTTAGCAGTAGCTCTCGTTAAATTACTAGGATGGGTAAGAGCCGTCTTGTTTTTTTTATTTTTACTCCTTCTGTCTGTAATCCGGAACTTGATTGTGGCTACTCTCCTCTTTGGCCGAGGTTTAGCACCGCCAATCCTTAAGCTCCTGCCAGTATTACTAGTCCTCTGTTTGCTTAATGACCTCAAGGGGTGTTTCTTAGCCTTGCTTGGAACCTTGTCGATCATTCTGGAAAATCTTCTTCCGCTCTTATGAGCTTTCATTGCTGCGCTTGTTACTCCTCCTCAGTTTGTCCATATTTCTTTACGTTGTCTCTCTGCCTTTAACTTTGCTAATTCCTCATTGACTGAACCTTTATTGTCAATTTATGTAGCTCCCACTACTAGTTGTTTTTGATGTTGATGTTGATATGTAACCTCTCTTCAATAATATTTCGTTAACTTGTGTTGCATTTCAGCATGCTTTACCTAAGAATAGTCTAACGCATTTCTGGGATCCCCAGGTTTAGCTAGAATAATGCTTACCTTTTGGCTTATCAAAGTGGAGATGTGATTCATCTAATGCTGAGTGAATGTGAAGGGTTCCTGATTTCTTAGTAAATGTGTGTATAAGTGCAAAAAATCTCTTATTTGCTGTACCCGAATCTGCGTCTTTCGTGTTCATCGGGCGGGCCATAATCTTCTCTTTTTTTGAAATAACCCCAATATAGTAGAATCCCTCCGCCAATTAACATGCCTATAACGAATTTCTCGTTGGTTATTTGTGAATTTGTATAATTGTCGAGGTAAAAGCCGAACGACAAGTTGGTCGTAACAAAATAAAGATTTCTAAGCGCAATAATGACTGCCATGACAATAAAAAGTATTCCCATTGCCGACATCCAGTTTTTTCCGCGTCTACTTCGTTCTTCCACTCCTCGAAATTTCATAGATCTACACTATTCGGACCCCTGGGTTCTTAATCTTATTTCTGTGCGCTGAATTTAGTAGCATTGGAGTTAGAATTTCTGCTTGATATGCAAGAGATAACGGCCCAAGGTATATAGGACGCAATCCGGCAATTTCCGAAATCAAACTATTCACAGTTGCTACAATGTTCCGATCGTCTCCGCACACAAAAGTGTCTGAATCAAGACTCTCTGTCATGTTTTTGAGTCGTGCCTCGGAGATCGTATGAAATGCTGATACGACCCTCGCTCTGGGAGGTAAGTTGTCTGCAACAATCTCGGCAGCAGGTTGCTTCGCCTGTTCTAGTGGGATGTAGACAAATCCTGCTCCAGTCTTTGTCATGGGAACTATGGGGCTTATAACAATACAGTCATCCCTGAGTTGTTTTGAAAGCTGTGCGCACATTTCTGCAATATGTTCGTAATGAATGGATAACAGAAGAACGTCAGATGATCTTGTTACCGCCAAATTTTCATCACCGGTGATACTCCCCTTCATGCTATTCCCGTAGGATTCTTTGGCTACTTTCATGTATGTTTCTGCTGCCTCTTTTGCCTTTTGAACGTCTCTGGAACCTACAATAACATCATGCTTAGAAGACCATCTCAAAGCGAAACCCTCCCCCATACCTCCAGTACCGCCTATCAATCCTACTTTCATTCTAGATGGTTCATCAAGGGTTTGGTTTATAAGGTTATTAAAAAAAGCTAGCTCCTCTCTACACATGTCTATAGGTCAAGTAGAGTAACAGCGAAAATTAATATAATAATCAACTTGAATTTGACTGGATTACTTGCCGTTGCTCATTTTTATGCGTCATGGCCAAGCAGATAACAATGTTAACAGAATTCTAGTAGGGCGACACATCGAGTCTCACCTGACTGACTACGGAAGAAAACAAGTTGAAGATACGGCGAGGTACCTTCAAAACGTTCCAATAGAAAAACTGTATGTTAGCCCAGTCATTCGCACTGTGGAAACCGCAAAAATTGTCAGCAAGATATTAGGGATAAATTACAAAATTGATGAACGATTGTACGAGATTGATCTCGGGAGACTGGTAGGTATGAACTACGATGACATTATTAATAAGTACGGCAATTTATTTCTCAAGTTTTACGCAGAAACCGATAGCACACTTTCGACTTATGGTGTAGAGAGTTTTACTGCCGTAAAGCGAAGAATAAAAGCTTTGATGGATGAAATTACAGAAAAGGAACACGATAAGAATGTGTTGATGATTACGCATCTGGATCCTATCAAAGCTGCAATCTCTGTTCTGCTTGACCTTAAACCGCAGGCTCTGTTTCATTGGCATATCCGCAATGCCGCGCTAACAATTCTAAAACATGAAAGCAAAATATACTCTCTGTCTGGAGTCAATGTGATGAGCATGCACAGGTACTTAAACGAGTAGGGCATGGTCTTACTATATCTATTTGGGATATTTGCTCAGATAGACGAGGATCGGCATTCTCCCAACCTGAGTAAAGAAACTAGCTATCAAAAGCCTTAAATTATATAAGGAAAGTACGAGGACATACACACAAAAGAGGAAAATGATGATGGCCTCGAATATAACTTTTTGGCGTACAGTGCTATTTGCTGTCCTCCCAATTCTTGCCATATCGATCCTAAGTATAGTTGTAGCCATTGCATACGGTCAGACCAATAATCCCACCCAAACTTATGTGCTAAGGAGGGTAGCAATTTGGGACCTCTTCTATAGAGGAATGGTAG
>WNFX01000165.1_pt1 | contig 62898 bp, 54 predicted proteins | sample 5400111 | NCBI WGS metagenome assembly WNFX01 (sample SAMN13153363, study PRJNA577476) | soil metagenome | isolation source: 40 cm soil or saprolite under grassland replicate 1 | place: USA:California | collected 2016-06-15
CGGGCGGCTGGGGTGACCGGGCGGCGGCTGGGGTGACCGGGGTGACCAAGGGTGACCGGGACAGCAGTTGGCCAGCGGGGTGACCGGGGCGGCTGGGTGGGTCAGCCGCCGGCCTCCAGCCCGATGAAGAACACGGTGTCGCCGGTGACCAGCGGCGTATGACTGTCGCCGGTAACCCGCTCGCCGTTCAGCGCCACCGCCGCCGCGCCGTCGAGCGCGATTCCGGCGGTCGCGGCTGCCCGCGCCACGGTGGCCGCGCGGACGACCCGAGGCCCCCGGTGGCCGTCCGCCAGGGTGCCGAAGCACTGGATCGTGATCTCGGGAGCCGGGCGGGCCCTGGCGGCGCGGTAATCGGCAGGCTCGTTGATGTTCAGCACGGAGTCCAGGTCCGGGTCGAGTGCGGCCAGGATCGGATCGGCAGCGCGCAACGCCGACTCACTCAGCTGGACGACGCGGCACTGGTCAAAGAGGAACGCGGGCCGCAGCCGTTCCTGCGCCACCAGCCGCGCGGCAAGCGGCGCCAGCGCGGTTAGGTAGCCGGCCGCGAGCGGCTGCGGAAAGCCGCCGGCTACCGGCAGCGCGACATCCGCAGCGTGGCCATCGGCAATGTCCTCTGGGCCGCCGCTGGTTCCTTCCTGTCCGCTGGCGGTGCGCAGCGGCCGCAGCACGGCGCGCACGAAGGCTGGGTGCAGGAACGGCAGGTCCGTCGAGCAGATGAACGCGCGGCTGACGCGCCCGCTGACCACGGCGAGCCCGGCCGCGATGCCCTGCAGCGGGCCCATGCCCGGCTGCGGATCGTCGACGACCTCGACGTGCGATGGTAGCCCTGGCAACTCCTGCCCGGCGGCCCGGACCACGACGGTGGGCCCGCGGGTAGCGCGGGACACGATGCCCGTAGTCCTGCGCAGCAGCGTTGAGCCGTGCCACTCGAGCGCGGCCTTCGGCGCCCCCATCCGGCTTGACCGCCCGCCGACGAGCACGATCCCGGCGGCATCCCACATGACACCGATCCTATGGACCTGCGTTCCGCGCGCCGAGCCCGCGGCGGCGGCGGCCGGGTTCCGCGCGCAACGGGTTCTGCGCCGTTTTGTCCTTGGCACGCGCTGCCGCCGACCGCATGCCGCCGACCGCATGCCGCCGATCGGAGACCGCAGGCCGCAGGCCGTATGCCGCCGGCGGCCGCCGGCCTCAAGCTGCGGATTGTCGGTAGCGACCGATACGGTCTGGCATACCAGAGAGACCTCAAGAAGGAGCAAGCGCGCATGGGTAACGCGGTAGTGCATTTCGAGATTGGCGGTCCCGATGACCAGCGGCTCATCGCCTTCTACGGTGAGCTGTTCGGGTGGGACCTGCAGCCGTTCGCCGGGGGCGGCTACACGACAATCGACACCCGCGGTGGCGGCGGGATCAACGGCGGCATAGGCAAGAGCCAGTCCGGCGCGCCGTGGTCTACGTTCTACGTGGAGGCCAGCGAGCTTCAGGCCGTGCTCGACAAGGCCGGCTCACTCGGCGGCACGACGGTCATGCCGGTGACGGACTTTGGCGGCGTGGTCACGATCGCGATGTTCAACGACCCAGACGGCCTGCTGGTCGGCCTGGTGCAGGCAGCGTCTGCCGAGCATGGAGACGGGCCTGGGCCCTCGGCGGGCACTGCTGAGCCCGTCGACTGGTTCGAGGTCCTTGGTTCGGACGCCGAGCGTACACAGAAGTTCTATACCGAGCTGTTCGGCTGGACGATCGATGAGCAGGGCTCGTCCGGCTACCGGATGGTGAACACCGGTGCCGAGCGCGGGATCTCCGGCGGTCTCGGCAGCGGTGCGGACAACCGGTGGGCGACCATATACGCGAGCGTGGCCGATGTCGAGGACACGCTGAGCCGCGCCGAGAAGCTCGGCGGTTCACGCATCTACGGCCCGATACCCGTGGACGACCACATGCAGACGGGCGCATTCCGCGACCCGGCCGGCAACGTCTTCGGCGTGTACCACCACGGCGACCACTGACCCGACCGCCGGCAGGCAGCCTGCTGGCCGGCCGCAACCCGGCCGGCCAGCACGCCAGCGATCAGAGCCCGCCGTCGGGCAGGAGGCCGCGCCGCTGCCTGATCGCGAGGTCGATCTTGGTGAAGGCCATGTCCACCATGATGCCGATCACCAAGATGATGATCATGACCGAGATCGCGCTGGAGAGATCGAGGTTGTCCTGCGCGGTGTTCAGCAAGATGCCCAGTGAGGGCGCCTGGCCGGTGATGATCACCAGTAGTTCGCCGGCCATCAGGGACCGCCAGGAGAACGCCCAGCCTTGCTTCAGCCCGGCCACGTACGCAGGCAGCGAGGCCGGCAGGATCAGGTGCCGGTACAGCGCGATCCTCCGCAGTCCCATCGTCCGCCCCGCTCGCAGCAGCGGCGGCGGCGTGTAGTCGACGCCGCTGATCAGGCCGCTGGCGATCGAAGGGGCGGCTCCGAGCGCCATTACGAACAGGATCGCCGAGGTGCTGATGCCGAACAGGATGATCGCGAACGGGAACCAGGCGATCGACGGCATGGTCTGCAGGCCGCTGATGATGGACCCCACCGCCGCTCGCAGCGGCGGGATTCTGGAGACCAGCGCCCCGACGACCGAGCCGATCAGTACGGCGAGCAGGTAGCCGACCACCGCGGTGCGCACAGTGACCCCGATCGCCTGCCACAGCGGCGCGTGATGCAGCTGGTCAGAGAGCAGCCGCAGGGTGAAGGCCGGGCTCTTGACCAGCCCGCTCGCCGTGTCACCGCGGACGTTGCCGACGTAGAACAGCTGCCAGGCGCCCAGCACGATCACGATCGCGAGCAGCTTCGGCCAGCACGCCGCCCAGTACTTCCTGGCCATCCGGCCGGGCCTGCGGCCAGCAGCCGACGCGAGTTCCAGGCTGTCAAGCCCGGATATCGCCGAGTGCCCGCGATCGTCCGCCGGCCGCGGCGCCGGCTGCGTCCTAGTGGCCATGGCGCCTCATCTCCTCGCGCAGCCGGTCGGTGATCGTGCTTGCCAGCTCGGCCACCTGCACCGAGTCGATCCGGCGCGGACCCGTTCTCGGCACCGGGTACTCCCCGATCACCCGGCCAGGCCGGCTGCTCAGCACGACAACGCGGTCGCCGAGCCTGATCGCCTCACGCACGTTATGGGTGACGAACAGCACGCTGAGCCCTCGTTCGGCGCAGATCCGCTCGAGCTCGTCGTGCAGCAGATCGCGAGTCATCGCGTCCAGCGCCCCGAACGGCTCGTCCATCAGCAGGACGTCGGCGTCCTGCGCCAGGGCACGCGCCAGCGCGATCCGCTGGCGCATGCCGCCGGATAGCTCGTGCGGCCGTTTGTCGGCGAAGTCGACCAGATGGACTGTCTCCAGCAACTCTGCCGTCCGCTGCCGCCGTTCCGTCCTGGCGACCCGGCGGGCGCGCAAGGCGAGTTCGACGTTGCGCGCGGCGGTGAGCCAGGGGAACAGCGCGGGTTCCTGGAACATCAGCGAGACCTGCTGATCATCGGTCGCCACCTGGCCGGCGGTCGCCGTGTCCAGGCCGGCGATGATCGACAGCAGCGTGGACTTGCCGCAGCCGGATGCGCCGATGAGGCAGACGAACTCGCCCCTGCCGACCGTCAGCGACAACCTGTCCACGGCGAGCAGCGCCCCGGCGCCCCGGCCGTAGACCTTGGACACCTGTGTGAGCGTGATGGCCGCCGGGCCCGGCTGGCCGCAGGCACGCGTACCTGGACCGACACCGTTGGGGAAGGCTGACGCCCCCGGAGCATGCTCCGGGGGCGTATCGCGCCACTGCGTCAGGTTCACGAACTCACCTGCGGCTGGCCGGCCGCCTGCAGCAGCGCGTTCAGCGGGCCCAGGTTATACACCGCCGACAGGTTACTGACCGGCTTGAGCAGGCCCACCGCCACGGCGTGCTGTGCATCGATGCTCAGCGACGACGCGATCGGGTCATTGGTAAAGGTGATCTCCTTGAAGGCCGCGGCGAGCACACCTGGCTTGAGCCCCTTGCCGAGCACCGAGAGCAGCTCGGCGTTGGCCGCAGCCGCCGCACCCGCCGGGTCGGAGTGGATGTAGCTGTTCGCCTCGATCTGTCCCTTGAGCAGGCCCCTGACTGCGGCCGGGTGGGCGGTAAGGAATTTCTGCGTGACGACCAGGTTGGTGGTGACGAACTGGCCGTGCGGCCACAGGCTGGCCTCGTTCACGAGCACGTGGCCGCCGTCCTGCACCATCTCGATGTCGTAAGGCGCTGGCTCCCAGCCGCCGGCGATCTGGCCGGACTTGAACTCCAGCACAGCCGCCGAGTTCGGCGTGACCGGCGTGATCGGCACGTCACCGCCGCCGGTCTGGGTGGTGGTCAGGTGATGCAGTTTCAGCCAGTACCGCAGCGCCACGTCCTGGGTGTTGCCGAGCGACGGAGTCGCCAGCTTCTTGCCCTTGAGCTGGGCTGGGGCGGTGATGTCGGCCTTGACCACCAGCGACGCGCCGCCCGATGCGGCGCCCGAGATGACCTTGATCAGGGTGCCGTTCGAGGTCTGCCAAGCCTTGATCGTCGGGTTCGGCCCGACGTATGCCGCGTCGAGCTGGCCGGCCAGCAATGCGGTCGCCTCAAGGGTGCCGGTGGCGAAAGGCACGAGCTTGAGCTGCACGCTCCCGCCGAGATTCCTGGCGAAGAAGCCCTTCTCCGCGCCGATCAGCGCCGGAGCGTGCGTGATGTTGGTCAGGAAGCCAAGCCGCAGGACGATCGGGCTGCCGGATCCGCCACTGCCGGACGGGCTGGCCTGGGACGAGGCGCAGCCAGCGGCGAGCAGGGCGGCGGCCGCGACCGCGGCTGCGGTGACAGCACGCTTCATTGAGGCTCCTATTCCGATCGTTTTGATAGGCATATGTATAGCACATACCCGGACGAGGGCAAAACCCTGCTCTTGGAACGGTGAAGGGCAGGCAACCCAGGCGCGGGGGCGGGCTCTGCCCAGACGGCGGGCTAGCTGTCGCCCGGCTCGGTCAGGCTGACGCCCCGCACAGAAGGAAACCGCTGCAGGCAGCGCTGCAGCTCGGCCATGTCGGCGTCGGTGGCTTTCGTGGCGTCATAACGCGCCTGATCGACCAGGCCAGCGGCGCCGGTGGCCGGCTTGACCGGCAGCGGCAGCAGGTTCGGCACGTGCGAGCAGGCCTGGGTGATATGCCGCGCGGCCGCGACCGTCGTGTCCGGGCCGAACTGGACGACCAGCCATTGCTGGCCCAGGGAAGCACTCATCTTGGCGCAGCCCGCCAGGCCGGCCAGCAGCAGCGCGATGCCGAGCCAGGCGGCAGGCCGCCGCCGGGGCGGGATAGGCGCTGCGCGAGCACCGCGGGCGGGTGCCGGCCTCCCGGCGTAGCCGCCTGGCTGCCCGGCCGCCCTGGCCGGCTGCCTGGCGCCGCAGCTCCTATGCTCAGGCACGTGCTTGAGCTTAGCCGCCGCTGAGTCCGAGCCTGCGAAAGGCCAGGCGAGGGGAGCCGAAGCCGGCCGGCACTGATCAGTATCGTGGACGGCGTCGAAGGCGCCAGGTAGGCAACAGCCCGTAGGCAACAGCCCGTAGGCAACAGCCCGCAGGCGTTCAGCCAGGTACCGCTGACCACGCCGCGCTGAACCTGGACGACCACTAAGGGAAATCAGGCCGGACTCGCCTGGCCTAGTCGCCGTAGCCCACCCGGCGCAGCTGCTGGCCAGCCACCTGCTCGACCTCGGCCTGCTGGGCCGGGTTCAGCCGCCGCCGCCAGTTGGCAGCCGCTTGGGACCTGGCCGAGATGTCGATCCGCTCCACCTTCATGCCGATGAAATCGGACAGCGCTGTGGCGGTTGCATGGGGCTCCCTGACGACCTGCTCGTACCTGAACGTGGTCAGCTGATCCGCGCTGAGGTTGGTGCGCAGCCGCGCCATCTTGTGCACCGAGCCGCGCCAGCGCATCGCGCACTTGCCCGCCGGGGAGAGCGCAGGCCAGGCCGCCAGGTCTGACTCGGTCTCGACGCCGAAGAACGGGTTCGGGAACTCGGTATCGACGTTCGCGATACCGCGCTTGAACCAGGCAAGCGACTCAGGATCGGCCAGCATCGACGACACCACGTCGCGGCCGTCCCTGATGATCTGGACAAGCTGGGCTTCGGGGAAGGCGTTCACCAGCGCCTCGGCGCAGTACATAAGCTCCGGGCTGGCATCGCCGTACCTGGTGATGTCCCGCTCGTCCACGCAGATACGGCCTGCCTGCCTGGCGCTTGCCAGCCGGCATGCAGCAAGGCAGCTGAGGCAGGCGTGCGGTGCCACCTGCCAGGCCTGGGCGAATGCGTCCCGCAGCACGGTGGCCGCCGCTTCGCCGCGGCCCTGCTGAATGGACGGGCTGCGGGCGAACGCGTAGACCACGCTGAGCACGCTCGGCTGGCCGATGGTGAAGTGAAATCCGGGAGCCCGCTTCATGGCGCGCGCGAGCAGGTCCGCTCCCGAGTGCGGCGCGCCGATCACGAAGACGGGCTGGCGGACCTTTCGCCCATTGACGACCAGGATGTAAGGACGTGGTGGCATGACTGGGAACAAGTGTGGCACTGCGCGGGTCCTCGGCGGGCCAGCGCGCGCTTGGGCCCGCAGCCGCCGTGCCGGGCGGACGTGGATCTGCGCCGTGCTCTGGCTTACAGCAGATGCTTGACGAGCTCTCGCTCGGCGGCGAGCTCCTCGGTGGTGACACGCAGCCGTTCCTTGGCCTGGCCATCATGCGGCAGCCCTTCCACCACGTTCCAGGTACCGTCGCTCCTGGTCGCGACCGGGAAGCTGAAGAACAGGCCGGCCGGAACACCGTACTCGCCATGGCTCACCACTGCAGCTGAGGTCCAGTCGCCGTCCGGCGTGCCCGCGCTGACCGACCGCACGCCGTCGATCACCGCGTTCGCCGCCGAGGCCGCAGACGACACCCCGCGCGCGGCGATGATCGCGGCGCCGCGCTCTTGCACCGAGCTGATGAACTCACCGGTCAGCCACGCCTTGTCGTCGATGCGCTCGGGTGCGGGCACGCCGTCGATCATCGCGTTCCCTGCGTCCGGGTACTGGGTCGCCGAGTGGTTGCCCCAGATGGCCAGATTGGTCACCGCCTCGACGGCCGTGCCCGCCTTCTGCGCCAGCTGCGACTTCGCCCGGTTCTCATCCAGCCTGGTCATCGCGAACCACCGCTCGGCTGGCACGTCCGGGGCGTGGGCCGCGGCGATCATGCAGTTGGTGTTGCACGGATTGCCGACCACGAGCACCCGGATATCTTGTGCCGCGTGGGCTCCGATGGCCTGGCCCTGCGGGCCGAACAGGCCGCCGTTGGCCGCCAGCAGGTCGCCGCGTTCCATGCCGGCCTTGCGCGGGCTGGCGCCAAGCAGCAGCGCCCATGACGTGCCATCGAACGCCTGCGCCGCCTTGTCGGTGAGCACGATGCCGGACAGCAGCGGGAAGGCGCAGTCGTCGAGTTCCATGGCGACCCCCTCAAGGGCCCGGATGGCAGGCTCGATCTCAAGCAGCCGCAGGGCCACGGGAACATCTGGCCCGAACAGCTGACCGGAAGCGATCCTGAACAGCAGGGCGTATCCGACTTGGCCTGCCGCGCCCGTGACCGTGACCGTGACGGCGGGCCGCCGTTGGCTAGCTGGCATCTGGACGCTGACCTCCAAGTGACTCCTGGGGAGGCAATCCTAGCCGGGGCGACCTCACGCGGGCGCCGCGGCGGGCTGGGCCGGCTGCTTGGCGTCCTCCTGGCTGGCGAACTGGGTGTGGTAAAGCTCGGTGTAGAGCCCGTCGGCGGCGAGCAGCTCCTCATGCGTGCCGCGCTCAGCCACCGTCCCCTTATCGATCACCAGGATCTGGTCAGCCTCCCTGATCGTGGACAGCCGGTGCGCGATGACCAGCGAGGTGCGGCCAGCAAGCGCGGTTTTCAGCGCCCGCTGGACGGCGGATTCCGACTCGGAGTCCAGGTGCGCGGTTGCCTCGTCGAGCACCACCACCGACGGCGCCTTGAGCAGCAGCCTGGCCAGGGCGATCCGCTGCTTCTCGCCGCCGGAGAGCCGGTAGCCGCGGTCGCCGACCACGGTGTCAAGGCCGTCGGGCAGCGAGGCGATCAGCGGCCAGATCTGCGCCGCCTGGCATGCATCGATCAGATCCCGCTCCGTCGCGCCGGGCTTCGCATAGCTCAAATTCGCCCTGATGGTGTCGTGGAACATGTGCGCATCCTGGGTCACCACCCCGATCACATCGTGCAGCGAATCCTCGGTGACCGTCTTGATGTCCGTGCCGCCGACCCGCACCGTGCCTGACCGCGGGTCGTACAGCCTGGCGACCAGGTGCGTGATCGTGGTCTTGCCCGCGCCGGACGGCCCGACCAGCGCGGTCAGCTGGCCGGGCGGGGCGTGGAAGCTGACGTCGCGCAGCACGTCGGGGTTGGCGTCGGTGCGCTCAGGCAGCGGCAGCGCGATCGACTCCAGCGAGGCAAGCGAGATCTCCGCGGCCGTCGGATAGCGGAACCAGGCGTGGTCGAAGTCGATAGCCGGGGCCGTCTGGCCGGCGCCATCCTGGTCAGCGGACCCGGTGAGCAGTGGCACCGCATCTGGCTGGTCTTCGATCAGCGGCTTAAGGTCAAGCACCTCGAAGACCCGGTCGAAGCTGACCAGCGCCGTCATCACATCCACCTGGACGTTCGACAGCGAGGTGATCGGCCCGTACAGCCTGCTGATCAGCGCGGCGAGCGCGACCAGGGTGCCGATCTGGAAGACGCCGTGGATGACAAGAACGCCGCCGAGCCCGTAGACCACGGCGGTGGCCAGCGTGGCAAGCAGGGTCAGCGCGACGAACAGCGACGACCCGTACATCGCCGTCTGCACGCCGATGTCGCGTACCCGTCCGGCCCGGCTGCCGAAGATGTCGATTTCCTCGGCCGGCCTGCCGAACAGCTTGACCAGCATGGCGCCGGCCACGTTGAACCGCTCGGTCATGGTGGAGCCCATGGCCGCGTCCAGCTGCATCGACTCCCTGGTCAGCCGCTGGAGCCTGCGTCCGACCATCCTGGCCGGCAGGATGAACAGCGGGATCAGCACCAGCGCGACCAGGGTGATCTGCCAGGACAGCGAGATCATGACGATCAGCACCAGCGCCAGGGACAGCACGTTGGCCACGACCGATGACAGGGTCGAGGTCAGCGCCTGCTGCGCGCCGATCACGTCGCTGTTCAGCCGGCTCACCAGCGAGCCGGTCTGCGTCCTGGTAAAGAAGGCAATCGGCTGGCGCTGCACATGCGCGAACACCTGGGTGCGCAGATCGAAGATCAGCCCTTCGCCGATCCTGGCCGAATACCAGCGCTGGCCGATCGACAGCACCGCGTCAAACAGCGCCAGGCCGACCACGGCGGCCCCGATCGCCAGCACGACGCTGGTGTGGCGCGGCAGGATGCCGTTGTCGATTAGCTTGCGCAGCAGCAGCGGCACCGCCACCGTGATGGCCGCGTCCAGGGCCACGATCAGCAGGAAAGTGACCAGTTCCCTGCGGTAGGGCCTGGCATAAGAGAAGATCCGGCGAACCGTTCCGGGCTTCAGCCGCTGATGCGTGATCGATCTGTCGCGAGAAAAGGATCGCATCGTGTGCCAGTTGGCGGTGCTCATGGTGTGAGCAACCGCATGTTCGCGGCGAACCTTCCCCGGTCAGCTCTCAGCGAACCGCTATCGGCTGTCAGCTCCCTAGCCGCCCGCGCAGCAGCTCGGCTTGCGCCCGGCGCTCGGCCGCCGCCTGCTCGGCCAGGCTCGAGCCGCGGGCAAGCAGCAGCAGTGCCTTGGTCGCCCGCGCGGCGGCCGCGTCGGTGCTCAGCAGGGCCGCGACCAGGTCGGCCACGGCGGCGTCAAGCTCTCCAAGCGGCACCACGAGCTCGGCGAGCCGCAGCAGCAGCGCCTCGGCCGCGGACACCGTGCGGGCGGTCAGGCAGAGCTCGATCGCCCTTGGCAGGCCGACGATATCCACCAGCGGCTTGGTGCCGGTCAGGTCGGGAACCAGGCCGAGGGCGGGCTCCTTCATGCACAGCTTCGCGTCATCGGAAAGTATCCGCAGGTCGCAGGACAGCGCGAGCTGGAAGCCCGCGCCGATCGCGTGGCCGTGCACCGCCGCCACCGAGACGATGGCCGGATCCCTCAGCCACAGGTACCCGGCCTGATAGCCAGCCACCTTCTGGTCGAAGTCGGGATCATCGGCGCGGGCGACGGGCTCGGATCCGTCCGCACCTTCGGCGGAGAGCAGCCGCAGGTCGATCCCGGCGCAGAAGGACGGCCCCTCGCCGCGCACCACCACAACCCTGACCTGCGGCGGAAGGCTGCCCCCGGCCGCCGCGAGCCCATGCCAGACGGCCGGCGTCATGGCATTCCTGCGCTCAGGCCTGGCCAGCGTGACCGTCGCTACCTCGCCGTCGACCGCGAGCCTGAGCCCGCCGCCCGCGAACTCGGCCTGGCTGCTGGTCACGCCGATCTCCCCCGGCTGGTCAGCTCTTGGCCTTGCTCCGGCCCCTGGTCGCACCGCCCCGGCTGCGCAGCGTGACCCCTGACTCGGCGAGGATCCGGTGGATGAAGCCGTAGGATCTGCCGGTCGATGCGGCCAGCGCCCGGATGCTCTCGCCGGCGCTGTAGCGCTTGGTGAGGTCAGACGCCAGCTTCGTGCGATCGGCACCGGTCACCCTGGTGCCCTTCTTGAGAGTCTCGGTCACGCCATCCTCCCGGTGAACGTCGCCCGGCCGCTGCACTGCCGCTGTGACACGGCGTATCCCGCCATGATCACGCATGAAGTCGTGATCGGCTAGTGAGAAGGCACCAAAAAGATCGGCACATTTGCCGACCGTTGCCGCGCCCGCGCGGAGCCGGCCTCACGCCAGAGCGACGAGGTCAGTCAGGTCGTCGCTCCACAGGTCCTCCACGCCGTCCGGCAGCAGCAGCACCCGCCGCGGGCCGAGCGCCTCGACCGCGCCCTCATCGTGGGTGACCAGGACGATCGCGCCGGCATAGCGGCGCAGCGCGGACAGGATCTCGGCCCGGCTGCCCGGGTCAAGGTTGTTGGTCGGCTCGTCGAGCAGCAGCACGTTCGCCCTGGAGACGACGAGCAGCGCGAGCGCGAGCCTGGTCTTCTCCCCGCCGGACAGCACGCCGGCCGGCTTGCTCACGTCATCGCCGGAGAACAGGAACGAGCCGAGAATGCCGCGCTGATCGGCATCGGCCAGGCCGGGGGCCGCCGACTTCATGTGCTCGAGCACGGTGCGGCCGGCCTGCAGCGTCTCGTGCTCCTGGGCGTAATAGCCGATCCGCAGCCCGTGCCCTGGCCGCACCTGGCCGGTGTCCGGCCGCTCGACCCCGGCAAGCAGCCTGAGCAGCGTGGTCTTGCCCGCCCCGTTCAGCCCGAGCACGACGATCCTGGCTCCGCGGTCGACGGCCATGTCCACATCGGTGAACACCTCGGTCGATCCGTAGGACTTGGAGAGCCGCTCGGCGGTCAGCGGCACCTTGCCGCAGTGCGCGGGCTCGGGAAAGCGCAGCCTGGCGATCCGGTCGGGTCTGGCGTCGGGGCTGACCCCGGCGAGCAGCTTCTCGGCCCGCCTGGCCATCGCCTGCGCGGCCCTGGCCTTGGTGGCCTTGGCGCGCATCTTGTCGGCCTGCGCGTTCAGCGCCGCCGCCTGGCGCTGCGCGTTCACCCGCTCCCTGCGCCGCCGCCTGGCGTCGGTCTCCCGCTGGTCAAGATAAGCATTCCAGCCGACGTTGTACGCCTCAAGCGCGGCCCGGTCGGCGTCCAGGTGGAACACCTTCGTCACGGCAGCATCGAGCAGCGCCGTGTCATGGCTGATCACGATCAGGCCGCCGCGGAAGGTGCGCAGGTGCTCGCGCAGCCAGCTCACCGAGTCGGCGTCCAGGTGGTTGGTCGGCTCGTCGAGCAGCAGCGTCTGCGAGTCGCCGAACAAGATCCTGGCGAGCTCGACCCTGCGCCGCTGGCCGCCGGACAGCGTGCGCAGCGGCTGCCTGAGCACCCTGCCAGGCAGCCCGAGGCTGGCCGAGAGGGCGGCAGCCTCCGCCTGCGCCGCGTACCCGCCCAGCACGGTCAGCCGTTCCTCAAGCTGCCCGTACCGGCGGACGGCAGCGTCCCGCCTGGCCGGCTTGGCGTCGGCCATCCCTGCCTCAGCCTCCCGCATCCCGGCCAGCACCTCGTCGAGGCCGCGGGCCTGCAAGATCCGGTCGCCTGCCACCGCATCCAGGTCTCCGGTCCTGGTGTCCTGCGGCAGGTACCCGATCGAGCCGGTGCCGCGCACCTGCCCGGCGGCCGGCTGGTTCTCCCCAGCCAGCACCCGGAGCAGGCTGGTCTTGCCGGCCCCGTTGCGGCCCACCAGGCCGATCTTGTCGCCGGGTGCCACCTGGAAAGAGCAGGCATCAAGCAGCAGGCGCGGGCCGGCGCGCAGCTCAAGATCATGGACCGAGATCATCGGGAGATCGCCCTATCGCTCATCGTGAGGTATCACATAACGGAAATAACGGACATCGCCGGGCCCATTACGCCCCGGGCGGGGCTTTCCGTCACGAAGTGAGCGGTTGCATGCCGGTGATTCTACCCGAGCGGCCGCAGCGGCCGCGCGGAGTTATTCCGACCCTTCGCCGGGGGTGCCGGCCCCCCGCCCTAGCCGCAGCCGCGCAGCGCGGTTCAGCGCGCTGATCACGCCATCCAGCGACGCGCGCACGATCGACTCGCTGATGCCGGCGCCCCACAGCACCCGGTCGCCGATCTGCAGCTCCAGGTAGGCAGCCGCCTCGGCGTCCCGGCCCGCGGCCAGCGCGTGCTCGGCATAGTCGAGCACCCGCACGCTGACCCCGCCCAGGCCCATGTCAAGCGCTGACAGCGCGTCGCAGAATGCCGCGATCGGCCCGTTGCCGACGCCGGTCAAGGTGTATTCGTTACCGAACGCACGCACGACTGTGCTGATTCGCTCGCTGCCTTCCTCGCTGTCCGAGGCAAAGCCGATCACCTCGAACGGGCCAGGCTCAAGGTACTCGCTGGCGAACACCTGCCACATCAGCCCGGCAGCTACCTCGCCGCCCTCGGCGTCGGTATGCCGCTGGATCACCTGGCTGAACTCGATCTGCAGCCGGCGCGGCAGGTCCAGCTGATGGTCGTGCTTCATGATGTAGGCAACCCCGCCCTTGCCCGACTGCGAGTTGACCCTGATCACCGCCTCATAGGAACGGCCGACATCGCGCGGGTCGATCGGCAGGTACGGCATTTCCCACGGCAGCTGGCCGACCTGCCCGCCGGTGCTGGCGGCCAGCAGCTCCAGCCGGTCGAAGCCCTTCTTGATCGCGTCCTGGTGCGAGCCGGAGAACGAGGTGTACACCAGGTCACCGGCGTACGGATGCCGTTCGTGCACGCCGATCTGGGTGCAGAACTCGGCGGTGCGCCTGATCTCGTCGATGTCGCTGAAGTCGATCATCGGGTCGATGCCCTGGCTGTACAGGTTCAGCCCGAGCGTGACCAGGTCCACGTTGCCTGAGCGCTCCCCGTTGCCGAACAGGCAGCCCTCCACCCGCTGGGCGCCGGCCAGCATCGCCATTTCGGCGTCGGCCACCGCGGTGCCGCGGTCATTGTGGGTGTGCACGGAAAGCGCGATGTGCTCCCGCCTGGTCAGGTTCCTGCTCATCCACTCGATCTGGTCGGCGTAGACGTTCGGCGTGGAACGCTCCACCGTGCAGGGCAGGTTGAGCACGATCTCACGGCCTGGCTCCGGCTGCCAGACCTCCAGCACCGCCTCGCAGATCTCCAGCGCGAAGTCCAGTTCGGTGTCCATGAAGATCTCCGGCGAGTACTCATAGCCGAAGTCGGTTCCCGCCAGGTAGGTCTCGGCGAACTTCAGCGCCGCCCTGCTGCCTTCCACCGCGATGGCCTTGCACTCCTGGCGGCCGTCGCCCGCCCAGCCGAACACCACGCTGCGGAACATCGGCGCGGCCGCGTTGTACAGATGCACGCTGGCCTGGCTTGCCCCGGCCAACGAGGTGATGGTGCGCTCGATCAGCTCCTCCCTGGCCTGGGTGAGCACCGAGATGCGGACGTCATCAGGCACCGAGCCCGACTCGATCAGGCTGCGGATGAAGTCGAACTCGGTCTGGCTGGCGGCCGGGAAGCCGACCTCGATCTCCTTGTAGCCCAGCTTCACGAGCAGCTCGAACATCGCCTGCTTGCGCGCGGCGTTCATGGGGTCGATCAGGGCCTGGTTGCCGTCGCGGAGGTCTGTCGACAGCCAGCGTGGCGCCGCGGTGACCGTGCGCGACGGCCACTGGCGGTCAGGCAGATCGACGGCGGGGAACGGGCGGTAACGGTGGCACGGCATGCCGGACGGGCGCTGAGCGAAACTTCGGATAGTCATGATGCTGCTCCTGGCGGAGGTGACCGGACCCGGTCGGCGCAGCACCAAGCCCCCGCGACGAGTGGGCCGACCGGTCGGCTACCTGGCCTCGCCGCGGCTACGAAGAAGCAGCCGCCGCATCATGACCCGGCCAGTATAGCCAGGCACCGCCTCGGCCGGGCCGTTCTCGCGGGTGCAGAACGCGCCATCGACGATCACGAGGGCCGGCCCGTGCCCGGCCCGGCCGACCGCGATCTGGGTGCCGTCGCGGGAGACTACCGTGGTGATGCTGGTCGCGCGGTGCGCTGACGTTGCCGGCGCCGTGGTGGTTGTCATGGCGATCTGGCTCCTGTCGTCATCGCGGCCGGCGATCCGGCCGCTCGCTATCCAGGCGTCGTGCGCACGGCAGCCAGATCGACACGGCCAGCCGATATTTCTGACCGATTGCCACGAGGGATGGAGCGGGCATGAATGAGCACCTGGAACCGGCGCAGATCGGTGTCACCGGGCTGGCCGTGATGGGCCGCAACCTTGCCAGGAACCTGGCCAGGCACGGCTACCGGGTGGCTGTGCACAACCGGTCGGCGGAGCGGACAGCCAGCCTGATCGCCGAGCACGGGCATGACGGCGCGTTCCTGCCCGCGCAGACGGCGCGGGAATTCGTCGGCTCGCTGGCCAGGCCACGCGCGATCATCATCATGGTCAAGGCCGGCCAGCCGACCGACGCCGTGATCGGCGAACTCGCGCCGCTTCTTGACCGCGGCGACATCCTCGTCGACTGCGGCAACGCGCACTTCACCGACACCCAGCGCCGCGAGGCGGCGCTGCGCGAGCGCGGGCTGCATTTCGTGGGGTCAGGCGTCTCGGGCGGCGAGGAAGGCGCGCTGAACGGTCCGTCCATCATGCCGGGCGGCCCGGCCGAGTCCTATCGCACGCTCGGCCCGATATTCGAGTCCATCGCAGCGCAGGTGGACGGGACCGCGTGCTGCGTGCACGTCGGCCCGGACGGCGCCGGGCACTTCGTCAAGATGGTGCACAACGGCATCGAGTACGCCGACATGCAGCTGATCGCCGAGGCCTACGACCTGCTCAGGGCGGGGACCGGGGCCGCCCCTGCCGAGATCGCCGGCATCTTCGCAAGCTGGAACGACGGTGATCTTGAGTCTTTCCTGATCGAGATCACCGCCGAGGTGCTTGCCCATGTCGACGGCCAGACCGGCCGCCCGTTCGTGGATGTCGTCGCCGATCAGGCCGAGCAGAAGGGCACCGGGCGCTGGACCGTGCAGAACGCGCTCGATCTCGGCGTCCCGATCACCGGCATCGCCGAAGCCACCTTCGCCCGGTCACTGTCCGGTCACGCCGGCCAGCGGGAGGCGGCCAGCCGCCTCTTCGGCAGCGACGTCGGCGCACCGGCGGCGGATGACCGGGCCGGGTTCACCGAGGACGTGCGCAGGGCGCTGTACGCGTCCAAGATGATCGCCTACGCGCAGGGATTCGATCACATCCAGGCCGGCAGCGCCGAGTACGGGTGGGACATCGACCGCGGGGCGATGGCCACCATCTGGCGGGGCGGCTGCATCATCAGGGCCAGGTTCCTTAACCGCATCCAGGAGGCCTACCACGACGATCCTGACCTGCCGACGCTGCTGGTCGCGCCGTACTTCGTGCAGGCGGTCTCGGCCGGCATCGCCAGCTGGCGGCGGGTGGTGGCGGGCGCCGCGGGCACAGGCGTGCCAGTTCCGGCGTTCGCCTCCTCGCTCGCCTACTACGACGGGCTGCGCAGGGACCGGCTGCCCGCCGCGCTGATCCAGGGCCTGCGCGACAATTTCGGCGCGCACACCTACCGCCGGACCGACCGCGACGGCGTCTTCCACACGCTCTGGGCGGGCGACCGGTCCGAGGTTCCCTGGTAGCCGCTGCCGCTAGCCACGCACGGCGCCGCCTGGCCGATCCGGTTCTGGTTCGGTGACGGTGATCCTGATCGCGCGGAACAGGCGCGGCGTGGCACGCAGCACCGCCAGCCGCGGGTCGGGCACGGTCAGGAACGCATCGACCGCCTTGGCGAAGTACTGCGCGAGCCTGGCGTCGTCCCGCATCCCGGCGATCGCGCGGCGATCGCCGCCGAGGACGACCGCGTCAAGCCGGTAGCCGCCGAACACGGCAGCCGCGGTATCGGCCGCCGCGCCCAGGGCCTGGCGTGCCTGGTTCTCCCGGCGCCTGGCGAACCGCCGCTGCGAGGTACCGCCCGCCGCGCTGCGCCCGTGCACCAGCCGGCTGCCGACCTTGGACGCGGCGAGCACCGGCTCCGGGCCAGTGAACACCCCAGCGGCGTAGCCGCCAAGCCGGACGAGCAGGACGCCGACCGTCCGCTCGGCCGTCGCGTGCACCGCGATCCGCCCGGCCAGCCCGCCAGGCTCATCCGCCGGAGCCGCCGGCAGCGGCGGGAAGGGCACCTGGCACCGCGCCAGCGTCCCGTCGGCGGCGCGGAAGGTGACCGTCGCGTCGCCTGCGTACGCTGTCACCGCACCGTGCGTGCGAGACAGCGACTCGACCCACCCGGCCAGGCGCTCAGGGCTGACCTCGAGCCTGCGCGCTGTCACGGCGCCTGCCCAGGCCCGCCCGGCCGCTCAGACGTTGAAGCCCATCGCGCGCAGCTGCTCGCGCCCGTCCTCGGTGATCTTGTCAGGCCCCCACGGCGGCAGCCACACCCAGTTGATGCGGAAGTCGCTGACGAGCCCGTCGAGCGCATCGCGGGTCTGGTCCTCGATGACGTCGGTGAGCGGGCAGGCGGCGCTGGTGAGCGTCATGTCCACGGTGGCGACCCGGTGCTCGTCGACGGTGACGCCGTACACCAGGCCGAGGTCGACCACGTTGACCCCGAGCTCGGGGTCAACCACGTCGCGCAGCGCCTCAAGCAGGTCCTCGATCTCCGGGCTGGTCCCTGCGGCCACGCCAGCGCTGGCGTCCTCGCTGGTGCCCGCCGCGTGAGTCTCCGTCATGTCTGGGTCCCTTCCTCGCCATCGCCCTCGCCGGCCGCCGCCAGCGCCTGCGCCTGCGCCGTCGCGTCCTTCCAGGCCATCCAGCCGAGCAGGGCGCACTTGATACGCGCCGGGTACTTGGCGACCCCGGCGAAGGCTACCGCGTCGCCGAGCACATCCTCGTCAGGCTCGGTCGCGCCGCGGGAGTGCATCAGCTCGACGAACGCCGCGCTGACGTTCATCGCCTCGCTGACCGGCATGCCGATCACCGAATCGGCGAGCACCGAAACGCTCGCCTGGCTGATGGAGCAGCCGAGCGCATCGTAGGACACATCCGCCACGGCCGGCTCGCCGCCGGCGTCCTTCAGCGTGACCCGCAGCGTGATCTCGTCGCCGCAGGTCGGGTTGACGTGATGCACCTGGGCGTCGAACGGCTCCCGCAGGCCCCTGTGGTGCGGGCGCCGGTAATGGTCCAGGATGATCTCCTGGTACAGCGACTCGAGTTGCATCACAGTGCCTAGAACATTCCGGTCAGTGGCATGTGTTCCAGCATCAGTCAGCCCAGAAGAACTTCTGTGCAGTCCTGATGCCGTCAGCCAGCGCGTCGACCTCGTCAGGAGTGTTGTACAGGTAGAAGCTGGCCCTGGTCGACGCCTGGACGCCGAGGGCCCGGTGCAGCGGCCAGGCGCAGTGATGACCGGTGCGCACGGCGATGCCGAGCTCGTCGAGCACCTGGCCGGCATCGTGCGGATGCACCTCGTCGATGATGAACGACACGGCGCCGCCGCGGTCCTGGGTGGTCAGCGGCCCGAGCACCCGCACGCCCTGGATGTCGGCCAGCGCTTCGAGCGCCCTGGCGGTCAGCGCCTCCTCGTGGGCTGCCACGTTGGCCATGCCGACGTCATCCAGGTAGTCGCAGGCGGCGGCGAGGCCGACGGCCTGCGCGACCGCGGGAACGCCAGCCTCGAACCGCTGCGGCGGCGGCAGGAAGGTGGAGCCTTCGATCCTGACCACCTCGATCATCGAGCCGCCTGTGATGAACGGCGGCATCGCCTCGAGCAGCTCCCTGCGGCCCCACAGCACGCCGATCCCAGTCGGCGCCAGCATCTTATGACCGGAGAAGTACAGCAGGTCAGCGCCGGTCTCCTTGACCCTGACCGGGTGGTGCGGCACCGACTGCGCGGCGTCGGCGACCACGATGGCGCCGACCGCGTGCGCCGCTTGCGCGATCTGCGGCAGCGGCGGAATCGCGCCGGTCACGTTCGACTGATGGCTGATCGCCACGATCTTGGTCCGGTCGCTGATCAGCGAGCCGATCTCGGACAGATCCACCCGGCCGTCGCTGGTCACGCCGAACCATCGCAAGGTGGCGCCGGTGCGCTGGCAGAGCTGCTGCCAGGGCACCAGGTTCGCGTGATGCTCGAGCTCGGTGACCAGTACCTCATCGCCAGGACCGACGGCCAGCCTCGCGGCCGGCGTGCCAGCGGCCTGGCCGCCGGCCGGCCCGCAGGTCGCCGCGTTGCTGACCGAGTAGGCAATCAGATTGGCCGCCTCGGTCGCGTTCCTGGTGAACACGATCTCGCCGGCGTCGGCGCCGATGAACGCGGCGATCCGTGCCCTGGCGCTCTCGTAGGCGTCCGTGGCCTCCTCGCCGAGCAGGTGCGTGCCCCGGTGCGCGGCCGCGTTGTGCCGCAGGTAGAAGTCGCGCTCGGCATCAAGCACCTGCACGGGCTTGTGCGCGGTGGCACCAGAATCCAGGTAGATCAGCGGGTTGCCGCCGCGCACCTTCCTGGCGAGCACCGGGAAGTCCGCGCGGATCGCCGCGACGTCCAGCGTCATGACTGCCTGCCGAGCCCGCCCGGCCCGCCAGCCCCGGCCACCGCGCCGACCGGCAGGAACCGCTCGTAGCCGCTTGCCTCGAGCTCGTCGGCCAGCTCTGGCCCGCCCTCGGCGACGATCCGGCCGCCGACGAAGACGTGCACGAAGTCCGGCCTGACGTAGCGCAGGACCCTGGTGTAATGCGTGATCAGCAGCACGCCGTGATCGGGAGCCTCGCGGTAGGCGTTCACGCCGGCGGCTACGACCTTCAGCGCGTCGATATCCAGCCCGGAGTCCGTCTCGTCCAGGATCGCGATCTTCGGGTTGAGCAGCTGCAGCTGCAGGATCTCATGCCGCTTCTTCTCACCGCCGGAGAAGCCCTCGTTGACGTTGCGCCTGGCGAACGCCGGATCGATGGACAGCTCGGCCATCGCGCCGTTCAGCTCCTTGATGAAGTCGCGCGGCCGCGGCGCCGCTCCTCGCACCGCGGTGACCGCGGTGCGCAGGAAGTTCGACATCGACACGCCGGGGACCTCGACCGGGTACTGCATGGCGAGGAACAGCCCGGCGCGGGCCCGCGCGTCGACGCCCATGGCGAGCACGTCCTCGCCGTCGAGCGTTACCGAGCCCTCGGTGACCTGGTACTTGGGGTGGCCGGCGATGGAGTAGGCAAGCGTGGACTTGCCGGACCCGTTCGGCCCCATGATCGCGTGGGTCTGCCCGGCAGCGACCTTCAGGTCGACGCCGGACAGGATCTCCTGGCTCTCACCCGACTGCGCCGTGACGCTGACGTGCAGGTCGCGGATCTCGAGGGTGGACATTGTCGCTGTCTCCTGGTTTGTTAGCTGGTCGGTACCGATACGTAGACGTCGTCGCCGTCGATCCGCACCGGATAGGTGGCAAGCGGCTTGGTGGCAGGCGGGCCGGTCGGCTTGCCGGTGCGCAGGTCGAAGCAGGAGCCGTGCAGCCAGCATTCGAGCGTGTGGTCGTATACCTCGCCGTCAGAAAGCGACACGTCCTCGTGCGTGCAGAATTCGGCGAGCGCGAAGACCTCGCCGCCGCTCTTGATGATCACCAGCGGGACGCCGCCGAGCTCGACGCCGAACGGTCCCTGCTCGGGCAGCTCAGACAGTGCGCACGCTCGCACGAATCCGCCTGCTTCGCTCATCGTCAATCCCTCTTCGTCACGCCGGGCTGCGCCGCCGCCAGGGCCCCGGTCACGTTCATCTTGTCGAGCTCGGTCTCGATCGCGGCGGCGATCCGCTCACGCAGCTCGGGAACGGCTATCTCGGCGATCAGCTCGCCGAAGAATCCCGTGATCACCAGGCGCCGTGCCTCGTCGACCGGGATGCCGCGCGCCATCAGGTAAAACAAGTGATGGTCTTCCAGCCGCCCGCTGGTGCTGGCATGCCCGGCGCCGACCACCTCACCGGTCAGGATCTCCAGGTTCGGCACCGAGTCGACCCTGGTCCCGTCGGTCAGCACCAGGTTGCGGTTGTATTCATAGGTGTCGGTCCCCGTCGCCTCCGGCCGGATGATCACGTCACCAATCCAGACCGCATGCGCGCCCTCGCCCTGCAGAGCGCCCTTGTAGCTGACCCGGCTCCGGCAGTTCGTGCCGGTGTGGTCGACGAGCAGCCGGTGCTCCAGATGCTGCCCGGCGTCGGCGAAATACAGCCCGCGCAGCTGGGCGTCTCCGCCCGGCCCGCCGTACCGCACCGACGGCGCCAGCCTGACCACGCCTCCGCCGAGCGTCACCGCCGTATGCGCGACCGTCGCGTCCTTGCCGACCAGCGCATGATGGTGTGACAGATGCACGGTGTCATCCGCCCAGTCCTGCACGCTCACCACGGTGAGCGACGCGCCGTCCCCCACCACAAGCTCAACATTGTCCGCATAGCTAGCAGAGCCCGAGTACTCGATCACGACCACCGCCCTGGCGTTGGGCTGGACGTCAACCAGGATGTGGCCGCCAGCCGGGCCCGCATCCTCGCCACGGACGGCGATCCAGGTGGGCCGGGCTGCCTCCTCCCCCGCTGCCGCTGTGACGACGGTGGCTTCCCTGAATGCGGCGAAGGCCCGCGCGCTCACCCGGTCCGACGGCACGAAGGCGGTGCCGAGCCGCGGGTCACCGTGCTGCGCAAGCTCAACGGTGACACTGGGCGCGGCATCGACTTCGACCCCGACCTTCCCATCAAGTGCCGCCCCGTCATGCAGCCCGCGGAGCCGGCGCAGCGGCGTGAACCGCCACTCCTCCTCCCGCCCGGTCGGCACGGCGAAGTCGGCCGGGTCGAACGATTGCTGTGCATGCAGCCGGGAGAGCACAGTTGGCATCAGCCGACCGCTCCTTCCATCTGCAGCTCGATCAGCCGGTTCAGCTCGAGCGCGTACTCCATCGGCAGCTCGCGTGCGATCGGCTCCACGAACCCGCGGACGATGGTGGCCATCGCCTCGTCCTCGGTCATGCCGCGGCTCATCAGGTAGAAAAGCTGGTCGTCGGAGATCTTGGAGACGGTGGCCTCGTGCCCCATCTCCACGTCGTCCTCGCGGACGTCGACATAGGGGTAGGTATCGGACCTGCTGACCGTGTCCACCAGCAGCGCGTCGCACTTGACAGTGGAGCGGGAGTGCTCAGCCCCCTCCTGCACCTGCACCAGCCCGCGGTAGGAGGTCCGCCCGCCGCCCCTGGCCACGGACTTGGAGACGATCGAGGACGAGGTGTGCGGCGCGCAGTGCACCATCTTCGCCCCCGCGTCCTGGTGCTGCCCTTCGCCGGCGAAAGCGACCGACAGCGTCTCGCCCCTGGCGTGCTCCCCCATCAGGTAGACCGCCGGGTACTTCATCGTGACCTTGGAGCCGATATTGCCGTCCACCCACTCCATGGTCGCGCCCGCCTGTGCCACGGCCCGCTTGGTGACCAGGTTGTAGACGTTGTTCGACCAGTTCTGGATCGTGGTGTAGCGGCACCTGGCGCCCCGCTTCACGATGATCTCGACTACCGCGGAGTGCAGCGAGTCCGACGAGTAGACCGGCGCGGTGCAGCCCTCGACGTAGTGCACATAGGAGTCCTCGTCGACGATGATCAGCGTCCGCTCGAACTGCCCCATGTTCTCGGTGTTGATACGGAAGTACGCCTGCAGCGGGATCTCCACGTGCACGCCCTTCGGCACGTAGATGAACGACCCGCCGGACCAGACGGCCGTGTTCAGGGCGGCGAACTTGTTGTCGCCCACCGGGATCACGGTGGCGAAGTACTCGCGGAACAGGTCGGGGTGCTCCCGCAGCGCGGTGTCGGTGTCCAGGAAGAGGACGCCCTTTTCCTCCAGGTCCTCGCGGATCTTGTGATAGACGACCTCGGACTCGTACTGGGCGGCGACGCCGGCGATCAGACGCTGCTTCTCCGCCTCGGGGATGCCGAGCCTGTCATAGGTGTTCCTGATGTCATCGGGCAGGTCATCCCAGCTCGCGGCCTGCCTCTCGGTGGACCTGACGAAGTACTTGATGTTCTCGAAGTCGATTCCCGACAGGTCGGAACCCCAGGTCGGCATCGGCTTGCGGCGGAACAGCCCAAGCCCCTTCAGCCGTAGCGCCAGCATCCAGCCGGGTTCGTTCTTCTTGGCCGAGATGTCGCGCACGACCTCCTCGGACAGGCCGCGGCGGGCGGCAGCGCCCGCCACGTCGGAGTCGGCCCAGCCAAACTTGTATCGGTCAAGCCCGGCGAGTTCGGGATGCTCAATCGTGGTCATGCCAGAATGCCTCCGGCCTAGGTCGTCGCGCTGCGGCCAGCCCGCAGCGACGGTGCTGTGACGTGCGTGGTGCAGATCCCGTCGCCGTGCGCGATCGTCGCGAGGCGCTGTACGGGCGTGCCTAGCAGCCGCCCGAAAGCCTCGGTCTCGGCCTCGCAGAGCTGCGGGTACTCGGCGGCCACATGCGCCACCGGGCAATGGTGCTGGCAAAGCTGCTCGCCGCCTGGCCGCGCGCGGCCCGAGGCGGGCATCGATGTCGCGGAGGCCGCGTAACCGTCCGCGGAGAGCGCCTGGGCGAGCGCCCTGACCCGGTCAGCTGGCGGTGCGCCGGCTACCACCGGCCGGTACCTGCGTTCCAGGTCGGCGACCTGGCGCCTGGCGAACTCGGCGACCGCGCCAGGACCCGCCCGCTCAGCAAGGAACCGCAGCGCGCTCATTGCCAGGTCATCGTAGGTGTGCTCGAACGCGCTCCGCCCGGCATCGGTGATCGCGAACATCTTGGCCGGCCTGCCGCGGCCGCGGTTGCCGTACGCACGGGCGATCCTAGTGTCAATCATGCCGTCGGCCAGCAGGTGGTCCAGGTGACGGCGGACCGCCGCCGGCGTCAGGCCGAGCCTGGTGCCCAGCCCGGCCGCGGTCACCGGGCCGTGCTCCAGGATCAGCCTGGCCACGCGGGCACGCGTACCAGGCTCCGAGCCGGACGCCCTGGTCCGGACGGAGCTGGCTGCGACGCCGCCCTGTCCCACGTTTTTCACAACATCATTGTGCCGTAAATGCTTCCCCGGCGGCAAGCCGGCCGCCTGCCCCGGGCTTGGGCGGCGGTTGGATTGCGCTTAAGGTCGGAAGTAAGGTGCGATCCGGTCGCCGAGCAGCGCTGCTCCCCCGGCGTGCCGGGAAGGGGCTCCGGATGGCAGACGCGGCCCAGGTGGCACGTCGGATGTGGACCCTGTTCGAGCCTGTGCACGCGCTCACCTACTTCGCGCCCGAGGCGCGCTCGGCATTCGAGCAAGCCGGCCTGCGCGGTTTCTGGCGCGGCTATTTCGCCGGCCGGGCTGCCCCGCTCGGCCCGGTCACGGCGGCGCCGGTCGTGGCGTCCTTCTACAATTTCGCCCCTTCGATGGTAGCCAGGGCACTGCCAGCCGCCTGGGACATGATCTCGCCAGCGGAGGCGCTCGCGGTCCGCGCCGCCGGTGCCGTGGCGGCGCTGCTCCGGGTGCTCGGCGGGTCGGCCGGGCTCACTGACTCGATTCCGGCGGCCGCCGACCTGCTGGCGCAGGCGCTGACCGGGCTTGACTGCGCCGGCCGGGTGCTGGCAGCGGCGAACGCCGCGCTGCCGGTGCCTGACGAGCCTGCTGCCAGGCTGTGGCACGCGGCGACGGTACTGCGCGAGCACCGGGGCGATGCTCACTTCGCCGCGCTGCTGACGGCCGACGTCGATGGCTGCGAGGCGCTCGTCCTGCGGTCCGGCGAGCTGCCGCGCGAGCAGATGCAGCCGCTGCGCGGCTGGACCGACGCCGAGTGGGAGCAGGCGACCGGCAGGCTGGCGGGCCGCGGCCTGGCGTCCGCCGACGGCAGCGAAACCCCGGATGGCGTGGTGCTCAGGGCATCGATCGAGCGCACCACCGACGAGGCGGCGGCACGCCCGTGGGCGCGGCTCGGGCCTGCCTTCACCGCGAGGCTGACCAGTGCACTTACCCCGATCGCCCTGGCGTGCGCCGATGAGCTGCCGTTTCCCAACCCGGTCGGCATACCGGTCCCGGCCAGGGCGCCGGCCGGTAACCTAGCGCGCGGCGCCCGGACCGGACGGGCGCGGCGGTGATCATGGCCAGGCCGGGCCTGCCCGGCCTGGCCGCCCTGGCCGACCCAGCGGTGATCGCCGACCCGTATCCGCAGCTGGCGAAGCTGCGCGAGGCATCGCCGTTCGCCGCGCTGGACGGCGCGATGATCGTCTTCGGCCGGTATCAGGATTGCTCGGCGGTCCTGCGGGACCCGCGGGCGAGCAGCCAGCGCGGCAGGTCCCTGCTCTCCGAGCCCGCCGCCGAGCGGACCAGGTCGTTCCTGTCGCTCGATCCGCCCGACCACACCAGGCTGCGCCGCCTGGTCGCCAGCGCCTTCACGGCGCGCGTGGTGGCCAGGCTGGAGCGCAGGATCAGCCAGATCGCCGACGAGCTGCTGACGGCGGCCTGCGACGGGCACCAGCTGGAGCTGGTCGGCCAGCTTGCCTATCCGCTGCCGGTGCGCATCATCTCCGAGTTGCTCGGCGTGCCGCCAGCCGATCACGCCAGGTTCGCCGGCTGGTCGGCCAGCCTGGTGCACTCGCTCGAGCCGCGGTTCGGCGCCGATGTCCCCGCGGCTGAGCTCGCGCGGATCGAGCGGGCCGCGCTCGAGTTCGCCGGCTATTTCGGCGAGCTGATCGCGCTGCGCCGGGCCAGGCCCGCCGATGACCTGCTGACCAGGCTGATCGAGGCGGAGGAAGACGGCAGCCGGCTGGCGACAGATGAGCTGATCGCCACCTGCGTGCTGCTGCTCGTCGCCGGGCATGAGACCACGGCCGGCCTGATCAGCAACGCGGTCCTCGCGCTCATGCGGCATCGCGATCAGCTCGCCGCCCTGCGGGCGGACCCGGAGCTTGCGGGCGGAGCGGTGCAGGAGACGCTCAGGTTCGACCCGCCGGTCCAGATTACCGGCCGGATCGCCCGCCACGGCATGACCGTCGGCAAGCTCAGGCCGCCGGACGGTGCCGTGCTGCTGCTCTTGCTCGCGGCGACCGGGCGCGATCGGTCAGTGTTCGCCGATCCTGACCGCTTCGATATCCGGCGGCTGGGCAGGGATCATCTCGCCTTCGCCGCCGGGCCGCATTTCTGCCTCGGCGCACCGCTGGCCAGGCTGGAGGCCAAGGTGGCGCTGAAAGCGCTGGCGGCCAGGATCGTCGCCCCGCAGCTCGACGAGGCAGCGCTCGCCTACAAGCCGAACATCAACCTGCGCGGCCCTGAGCGGCTGGTGCTGCACTTCGACCGGATCGGGCCTGCTCAGGCGGACGGCTAGCCGAGGAAGCCGCGCAGCAGGGCACCGGTGCCCGCCAGATGCTCGGCGACCGCCCTGCGGGCCCGCTCGGGATCGCCGGCCAGGATGGCGGTCACGATCGCGGCGTGCTGCGCGGCCGTGTGTGCGATGTTCAGCTTGAGCACCGGGATCGCGTTGAGCAGGTCGTTCAGCCGCATCCTGGCGTCCGTGCAGGCCGCGGTGAGCAGGCTGGAGCCGGTGAGCTCGGCGATCGACAGGTGGAACAAGGTATCCAGCCGCCGGTAGTCGGCCGGCCCCGCCTGCCTGACATCAGCGAGCCTGGCGAGCAGCATTTCTGGCCGGCCGGCGGCCGCTTCCTGCTCCGCTGCCTGGCTCCCGGCAGGCTCATCGGCACCGGCCAGCTGCCTGGCGAGCACTTCAGCGGCGCCGGTCTCCACCGCGAACCGGAACGTCAGCGCATCGGTGAGCTTGCCGCCTTGCTCGAGCGCAAGCCGCCGGAGCTCGCCGACGCTCGGCGCGGGCCTGCGGTAGGTGATGAAGGTGCCGCCGAACCTGCCCCGCCTGGATTCGGCGTACCCGGCCTCGGCAAGCTCCCTGATCGCCTCGCGAAGCGTCAGGCGGCTGATGCCGAGCTGCGCGGCGAGCTCCCGCTCCGGCGGCAGCCGCTCGCCGGCCGGGACCAGGCCGAGCTTGACCACCGTCAGCAGCCGCTCCACGGTTTCCTCGAACGCGTTGCCCACGCGCACCGGGCGCAGCGCGCTGGCGAGGTCAAGGCCGCCGCTCACCCCGGCCGCCGGCTGGCCGCATCCGGCACGCGGGTCTCCCCTTCGCCCGCGTGCCGGAGTCCTGCGGCACTGGTGAGCTTTCTCGCCAGGGCTCTTGACATTCGCCCTGACCGGACAATCATTGGTCTGATATTAGACCATTGAGCTCGGCAGGACCAGCCAGCGACCCAAGGAGCATGTCGTGTCGGTCAACGATCAGAGGGCCTCAGCGACCTCGCTGAGCGATGAGGAAACCCTGCACCGCCTGGGCTACGCGCAGGAGCTGCTCAGGCGGATGTCCGGTTTCTCGAACTTCGCGGTCTCGTTCACCATCATCTCCATCCTGTCCGGCTGCCTGACCCTGTACGGCTTCGGCATGCTGACCGGCGGGCCAGCCGTGATCGTCTGGGGCTGGCCGTTCGTCGGGATCATGACCTTGTTCGTGGGGCTGGCCATGGCCGAGGTCTGCTCCAGCTTCCCGACGGCCGGCGGCCTGTACTACTGGGCGGCCAAGCTGGCCAAGAAGAACGGGCCTGCCTGGTCCTGGTTCACCGGCTGGTTCAACTTCCTTGGCCAGGTAGCGGTGACCGCTGGCATCGACTTCGGGGCCGCGTTCTTCATCAACGCCCTGCTTGACCTCCAGTGGGGCTTCAGCACCACCGCGCACTGGCACACGATCCTGATCTACGCGATCGTGCTCGCTGTGCACGGCCTGCTGAATCAGTTCGGCATCCGGCTGGTCGCGCTGCTGAACGACATCAGCGTCTGGTGGCACATACTGGGCGTTCTGATCATCGTCTCGGTGCTGGCGTTCGCGCCCTCGCACCACGAGCCGGCGAAGACCGTGTTCACCGGCTTGAACAACGGCACGGGCCTGGGCCTCGGCTGGTGGTACATCGTCCCGGTCGGCCTGCTGCTCGCGCAGTACACATTCACCGGCTATGACGCGTCCGCGCACATGACCGAGGAGACACACGCGGCGGCGCAATCGGGTCCGCGCGGAATCGTCATGTCGATCCTGGTCTCGCTGATCGCCGGCTGGGTCCTGCTGATCGGGGTCACCTTCGCGATCCAGAACTACGCCACGGAGTCCGTCGCCACCGTGCCGCCCGCGCAGATCTTCATCGACGCGATCGGGGCTACCGGGGCGAAGCTGCTGTTGCTGGTCGTGATCGGCGCCCAGCTGTTCTGCGGCATGTCGTCGGTCACCGCGAACTCGCGGATGATCTACGCGTTCTCCCGCGACGGCGCGCTGCCCGGCTCGGCGTTCTGGCATCGGGTGAACAAGCGGACGAGGACCCCGACCAACGCGATCTGGCTCGCGGCCGGCGGCGCGCTCATCCTCGGTCTGCCTTACCTGTGGAACAGCGCCGCGTACTTCGCCGTCACGTCGATCGCGGTGATCGGCTTGTACATCGCCTACGTAATCCCGACCTACCTGCGGCTGCGCCAGGGCGAGAGCTTCAAGCGCGGCCCATGGCACCTGCGCCAGTGGAGCTACGTTGTCGGCTGGATCGCCGTGGTCTGGGTGGCGTTCATCACGATCCTGTTCATGTTGCCGCAGGCGGGTCCGATCGGCCCCAAGACGTTCAACTACGCGGTAGTCGCTGTCGCGGTCGTGCTCGGCTTCGCCGGGATCTACTGGCTGGTCTCGGCGAAGAACTGGTTTAACGGGCCGAAGGTGCAGGGCACGCAGGAAGAGCTGGCGGCCATCGAGCACGAGCTTGAGGTGATCTGACGGCCGGAACCGGCGGCGGTCGGTCCCTGGTCCCCTGGTCCCGCCGGGCACGGGTACCGCATCGGGAGTTCAGAATGGACTGGTGATGACGGGAAGTCGCGGCGGTGCGAGCGCCGCCAGGCCGGGAATGCTGAGCCTGGCGCAGCTGCGCGGTGCGGTCGGCGCGGGCGAGATCGACACGGTCGTGCTCGCCTTCACCGACATGCAGGGCCGCCTGGCCGGCAAGCGCATGTCCGGTGAGTACTTCATCGAGGAAGTGGCCGAGCACTACGCCGAGGGGTGCAACTACCTGCTCGCCGTGGACATCGAGATGAATACCGTGGCCGGGTACGCGATGTCCTCATGGGAGCGCGGCTACGGCGACTTCGTGCTCAAGCCCGACCTGGCGACCCTGCGCCGGCTGCCGTGGCTTCCTGCCACCGCCTTGGTCCTGGCCGACCTGACCTGGCTGGACGGCTCGCCGGTGGTGGCGTCGCCCAGGCAGATCCTGCGGGCCCAGACCGCCAGGCTGGCCGGGCGCGGCTGGGTGGCGCTGGCGGGCACCGAGCTTGAGTTCATCGTCTACCGCGACAGCTACGAGCAGGCATCGGACAAGCAGTACCGGGATCTGGTGCCCGCCAACCAGTACAACGTGGACTATTCGATTCTGGGCACCTCGCGGATCGACCCGCTGCTGCGCCGGATCTGCGCCGGGATGAGCCGCGCGGGCATGTACGTGGAGTCCGCCAAGGGCGAGTGTAACCTCGGCCAGCACGAGATCGCGTTCAGGTACTCCGATGCGGTCACCACCTGCGACAACCACTCGGTCTACAAGACCGGGGCTAAGGAGATCGCCGCCCAGGATGGCATGTCGCTGACCTTCATGGCCAAGCCCAACCAGCGCGAGGGCAATTCCTGCCACATCCACCTGTCGCTGCGGGAGCGGGAAGGCGCCGAGCGCGGCGACGGCAGGCCGGGGATCGGCGGCGTCCCGTTCCTGGCCGGCGACGGGCCGCACGGGCTGTCCAGGCTCGGCGAGCATTTCGTGGCCGGCCAGCTGGCCGTGCTGCGTGAGCTGACCCTGCTCTACGCACCCAACGTCAACTCCTACAAGCGGTACGTGCCCGGCAGCTTCGCGCCGACGGCGGTCCGGTGGGGCGTCGACAACCGGACCTGCGCGCTGCGCCTGGTCGGCCGCGGCCAGTCGCTGCGGATCGAGAACAGGACGCCAGGCGGCGACGTCAACCCGTACCTGGCTGTCGCGGCCATGATCGCGGCCGGGCTGCACGGCATCGACAACGAGCTGCCACTCGAGCCGGCGTTCGGCGGCAACGCCTACATCGGCGCGGGGCCAAGGGTTCCGCATACCCTGCGGGACGCGCTTGAGCTATGGGAGAAGAGCGATCTGGCGCGGCAGACCTTCGGCGCCGACGTGGTAGATCATTACGCCAACTACGCGCGGGTCGAGCTCGCGGCCTTCGAAGCGGCGGTGACTGACTGGGAGCTGCGCCGGTGCTTCGAGCGGCTGTGACGCCGACCGCGGGAAGGGCCAGCCATGCCTGAGTACACCGCCACCTCGCAGTACACGGTCGTAAATCCGGCCACCGAGCAGCCGGTGCGGATCGTGCCAGGCGCCTCCGCCGAGCAGACCGACGCCGCCATCGCCAGCGCCGTGCTAGCGCAGCGCGCCTGGCGCGCCGTCTCCCCGGCCGACCGGGCCGCGCTGCTGCGGCGATTCGCCGCCGAGATCGACGCGCACTCCGAGGAGCTGGCCCAGCTTGAGGTGACCAACTCCGGCCACCCGGTCGGCGCGGCGCGCTGGGAGGCCGGCCAGATCAGGGACGTGCTGCAGTACTACTCGGCGGCACCAGAGCGGCTGATCGGCAAGCAGATCCCGGTGGCTGGCGGCCTGAACGTGACGTTCGCCGAGCCGCTTGGCGTGGTCGGGCTGATCGTGCCATGGAACTTCCCGATGCCGATCCTGTCCTGGGGACTGGCGCCTGCGCTGGCGGCGGGCAACACGGTGATCGCCAAGCCCGCCGAGATGACCCCGCTCACCGCGATCAGGATCGCCGAGTTCGCCCTGGCGGCCGGACTGCCAGAAGGGGTGTTCCAGGTGCTGCCTGGCAAGGGCTCGGTGGTCGGCCAGCGCCTGGTCGACCACCCGGCGGTCAGGAAGATCGTATTCACCGGCTCGACCGAGGTGGGCAGGCAGGTCATGGCCGGCTGCGCCAGCAGCGTGAAACGACTCACCCTGGAGCTCGGCGGCAAGAGCGCGAACATCGTGTTCGCTGACGCCGATATCGAGCGGGCGGCGGCCACCGCTCCGTACGCGGTGTTCGACAACGCGGGCCAGGACTGCTGCGCGCGGTCAAGAATCCTGGTCCAGCGGCCGGTTCTTGACCGGTTCATGGAGCTGCTCGAACCCGCGGTGCGCGGTGTCAGGGTCGGCGACCCCGGCTCGCCGCAGACCGAGATGGGCCCGCTGATCTCGGCGGGCCACCGCGCCCGTGTGCAGTCCTATGTGCCAGCCGGCGCCCCGGTGGCGATCAGGGGCAGCGCGCCGGGCGGCCCTGGCTACTGGTTCCCGCCGACCGTGCTCGCGCCGGTCAGCTTCGACGCGCCCGCCTACACCGATGAGGTCTTCGGCCCGGTCGTCACCGTGACGCCGTTCGAGGACGAGGCGGAAGCCGTGCGGATTGCCAACGACACCCCGTACGGCCTGTCCGGCTCGATCTGGACCCGGGACGTGGGCAGGGCGATCCGGGTGGCCAGGGCGGTGGAGACCGGCAACCTCTCGGTCAACTCGCACTCCTCGGTCAGGTATGCCACGCCGTTCGGCGGGTTCAAGCAGTCCGGCCTTGGCCGCGAGCTCGGACCCGACGCGCCGGAGGCCTTCACCGAGACCAAGAACGTGTTCATCGCCACCGACGACTGACCAGGGCCGGGCACGGCCAGCCAGGGAGCAGCAGTGCAGCGCTTGCAGGACCGGGTCGCGGTCATCACCGGAGCTGGCAGCGGGATCGGGCTGGCCAGCGCGCGCCGGATGGCCGCTGAGGGCGCGCGGATCGTCGCCGTCGACATCGACGAGACCACGGGGAAGGCGGCGGCGGAGCAGACCGGCGGGCGGTTCGTCGCCGCGGACGTTGCCGTCGAAGCCGACGTGCGCGCGCTGTTCGACCAGGTGGCGGCCGAGTTCGGCCGGATCGACATCGCGTTCAACAATGCCGGCATCTCGCCGGCCGAAGACGACTCGATCCTGACCACCGGCCTGGACGTCTGGCGCCGGGTCCATGAGGTCAACCTGACCAGCGTCTACCTGTGCTGCAAGTACGTGATCCCGCACATGCTGCGCAGCGGCAAGGGGTCGATCATCAATACCGCCTCATTCGTCGCCGTGCTCGGCGCGGCCACTTCGCAGATCTCCTACACTGCGTCCAAGGGCGGGGTGCTCGCGATGAGCAGGGAGCTTGGCGTGCAGTTCGCCAGAGAGGGAATCCGAGTGAACGCGCTCTGCCCGGGGCCGGTCAACACGCCGCTGCTGCGGGAGCTCTTCGCGGCCGATCCGCAGCGGGCCGCGCGCAGGCTGGTGCACGTGCCTGCCGGCCGGTTCGCCGAGCCTGAGGAGATCGCCGCCGCGGTCGCCTTCCTCGCCAGCGACGACGCGTCCTTCATCACCGCCTCGGCCTTCCTGGTCGATGGCGGGATCGCTGGCGCGTACGTCACGCCGCAATGAGCGGGCGGACGGAGACCATGAAAGGCCGGGCAGTGCGGGAGCGCACGGGCTCGGCCAGGCCGCTGATCGGGATCAGCGCCTACTGCGAGGAAGCCAGCTGGGGGAGCTGGAAGCTGCCCGCCGTCGTGCTGCCGCAGCGGTACGTGGACCAGGTCACGCAGGCCGGCGGGATCCCGCTGCTGCTCCCGCCGCTGCCCGGGATCGAGGATGTGCTGCCCAGGCTGGACGGCCTGATCATCTCGGGCGGTCCAGATGTCGAGCCCGCGCGCTACGGGCAGCAGCCCGGACCGAACACGACCGCCGCAAGGCCGGAGCGTGACGCCGCCGAGCTTTCCCTGTTGCGGCGGGCGATCGCCGCCAGGCTGCCGGTGCTCGGAATCTGCCGCGGCATGCAGCTGATGAACGTGGCGCGCGGCGGCACGCTGATCCAGCACCTGCCTGACGTGGTCGGTCACGACGGGCACTCGCCGATGCCAGGTGAGATGGGCACCCACGAAGTGAAGGTCGCCGGGGTCGGCTTGCTCTGCGACATCCTGCGCTCCCGTGGCCTGGCCGTACCCACGCATCATCATCAGGGCGTAGGCGAGCTCGGCACCGGATTCGTGGCGACCGCGTGGGCCGACGACGGCACGGTCGAGGCGATCGAGTTCGAGCAGCCGGGTGCCGTGGGGCACCCGTTCACCGTGGCCGTCCAGTGGCATCCTGAGGCGGGTACCGACCCGAGCCTGTTCCGCGCGCTGGCCGCGGCCGCCGCGGCGGAAAGGGAGCACCGCTGAATGCCGGCTGACGACGCGGCCAAGCCGGCCGATGCCCAGGAGCAGCGCGCCGTGCAGCCAACCGACGATCTGGTCACCAGCCGGCACTCGATCATGGCCGGCGGCACCGAGTTCGCCTACACGGTGACCACCGGGCGCATCGTGCTGCGCAATGAGGTGCACACCGACGACACGTTCGACGGCACCCAGGCAAAGGCCGAGGTCTTCATGATCGCCTACACCGCCGATGACGTGCCGACGGCGCGGCGGCCGGTCACGTTCGCGTTCAACGGCGGCCCGGGATCCTCAAGCGTCTGGCTGCACCTGGGACTGCTCGGGCCGCGCCGGGTGCTGATGGGCGATGTCGGCGAGCTGCTAGCCCCGCCTTACGACCTCGCCGACAACGGCCAGACCCTGCTCGCGCACTCGGACCTGGTGTTCATCGACCCGGTCTCGACCGGCTACTCGCGCGCGGTCAAGGGCGAGAAGCCAGCGGCCTTCCACGGATTCGCCGGCGACATCGAATCGGTGGGCGAGGTCATCAGGCTGTGGACCGCGAGGAACGGCCGCTGGATGGCACCCAAGTACCTGTGCGGCGAGTCGTACGGCACCACCCGCGCGGCGGCCCTGGCCAAGCACCTCCAACGGCGGCACGGGATGTACCTGAACGGCCTCATCCTGATCTCGGCGCACCTGGACGGCGGCCTGAACATGTTCGAGGACGGGAGCGACGGCCCCTATCCTGCCTACCTGCCGACCTACGCGGCGATCGCGCACTATCACGGCAAGCACCCCGGCAGGCCGCTGCGCGAGGTGCTCGATGAGGCGCAGGACTATGCGTCAGGCGACTACCTGCGGGTGCTTGCACTCGGATCGCGGCTGACCGGGCAGCAGCGCGCCGCCGCGATCGCCAAGGTCGCGAAGCTGACCGGCCTGTCGCAGGACTACCTGGACCGGGTCAACCTGCGGCCGGAGCACATCAGGTTCCTGACCGAACTGCTGCGCGACCAGCGCCTGACGGTCGGCAGGCTGGACGGCAGGTTCACCGGCTGGGACGCCGACTACGGCCGCGAGAAGTGGACATCAGACCCCTCGCTCGACGCGATCACAGGGCCCTATACGGCCGCCATGAACCACTACGTGCGGGCCGAGCTTGGCTACGCCAGTGACCTGCCTTACGAGATCCTGACCACCAGGGTCCGCCCGTGGTCGTACAAGGAGTTCGAGGGCCAGCACATGCAGGTCGTCGGCAACCTGGCCGAGGCGATGCGGATGAACCCGCACCTGCGGGTTCACGTGGCCTGCGGTTACTATGACGCGGCCACGCCGTATTTCGCCGTCGAGCATTCGATCGCGCACCTGGCGATCCCGCGGCAGCTTGCGGCCAGGATCGAGTTCGCCCATTACGAGGCCGGCCACATGACCTACCTGCACGAGCCGAGCCGGCTGGATCAGTCGGCCAGGCTGGCCGGCTTCGTCACCGCCGCGGAGCGCGGCTAGCCGAGTGGGCCGCCACCCGGCCGGGCTCCCCTAGACTGCCAGCGTGGCAAGCATGCCGGCCGTCGAGATCAGCGGCCTGGTCAAGAGCTACGGCGGCACGGCCGCCGTGGACGGCCTGTCGCTGCTGGCCGGGGCCGGGCAGGTAACGGCCGTGCTTGGCCCGAACGGCGCCGGCAAGACCACCACCGTCGAGGTGTGCGAGGGCTATCGCCGGCCGGACGCGGGCACCGTGCGGGTGCTCGGGCTCGATCCGGTTCGCGACGCGCGAGCGCTGCGCAGCCGGATCGGCGTCATGTTGCAGTCCGGCGGCGTCGCGGCCAGCGTCAGGGCCGGTGACTACCTGCGGGTGATGGCGCGTTTTTACGCCAGGCCGATCGATCCCGCGCTGCTGCTTCGCAGGCTCGGCCTGGCCGAATCCGAGCGCACGCCGTTCCGCAGGCTCTCCGGCGGCCAGCAGCAGCGGCTGTCGCTGGCCGCCGCCATCGTCGGCAGGCCTGAGCTGATCTTCCTTGATGAGCCGACCGCCGGGCTCGACCCGCAGGCCAGGCGTGCCACCTGGGACCTGATAGCCGCGCTGCGCGAGTCGGGCACCACGGTCATACTCACCACCCACTACCTGGAAGAGGCCGAGCTGCTCGCCGATCATGTGGCAATCATCGATCACGGCAAGCTGGTGATCGAGGGCTCCCCGGCACAGCTGACCGGCACGCTAGGCCAGCTGAGGTTCCGCGCCGAACCAGGCCTGGACACGGCCAGCCTGCTCGCGGCACTGCCGCCGGACAGCGTGGCGAAGGAATCCCCGGCGGGCGCGTACCTGATCGAGCTCGCTGGCGGGGTCGACCCGCAGGTGGTGGCGGCGGTCACTGCCTGGTGCGCCGACCAGGGGGTGCTGACCAAGAGCCTGCGGATCGAGAGCAGGACGCTGGAGGACGTATTCCTCGAGCTGACCGGGCGGGAACTGCGATCATGACCGACACAGCAACCGGGACCTGGCCGGCCCCGGCGCCGGGAGCGGCGCCGCTGCCGCGGATCATCGCCGCCCAGGCTGGCCTGGAGCTGCGTACCCTGCTGCGCAATGGCGAGCAGCTGCTGCTCACCCTGATCGTCCCGGTCCTGCTGCTCGTGGTCTTCAGCACCGAGGCGCTGATCAGCGTGGGCCGGGGCAGCCGGATCGGCTTCCTTGCGCCGGGGATACTGGCGCTGGCGGTGATGTCGACGTCATTCACCAGCCTGGCCATCGGGACGGGGTTCGAGCGCCGGTACGGCGTGCTGAAGCGACTCGGCGCGACGCCGCTTTCCCGTGCCGGGCTGATCGCTGCCAAGGCGGTCACGGTGCTGACCGTGCAGGCCGGCCAGGTGGTGGTGATCGCCGCAACCGGCGCCGCGCTCGGCTGGCGGCCGGTCATCACCGCGCTGAGCGTGGCATCCGCGCTCGCGGTGCTGATCGCAGGGAGCGCGGCCTTCAGCGGCCTGGCCATGCTGATGGCAGGCACGTTGCGCGCCGAGGCCACGCTTGCCGCGGCGAACCTGGTCTACCTGGTCCTGCTGGGAATCGGCGGCGTGGTCTTCCCGCTGACCAAGTTTCCCGCTGCGATGCGGCCGGTGCTGCGCTCGCTGCCGTCCGGCGCGATGTCCGACGGCCTGCGTTCGGTGCTCAGGCACGGCGGCGGCCTGCCGGCCCGCGACCTGCTTGTGCTGGCCGGGTGGGCGGTAGCCGGAATCCTTGTCGCGGCGCGTGTCTTCCGCTGGGAGTAGGACCGCAGGGCAGGTGCCGTCGCACCGGCCGCTGACGCCGGCCTGGGGCGAGGCCCCCCGCGGCCCTGGCGCGCTGCGGTTCGTGCCCCCGCCGGTGCTGCTTGGCATCGGCATGGTCAGCGTCCAGATCGGCGCCGGCCTCGCGGGAAAGCTGTTCGGCGAGGTCACCGCGGCCGGGATGACCGGCCTGCGGATCTGGGCGGCGGCACTGGTGCTTGCCGGATTCGGGGCCAGGGCGGCCTGGCGCACGATCCGGTCGGTCGTGGCCTCCCGGTCCTGGCGGGATGCCGCGGTGGTAACCGGATTCGGGCTGACCCTGGGCGTGATGAATTTCGCCATCTACCAGTCGTTCGCCAGGATCCCGCTCGGCATCGCCGTGACGATCGAGTTCCTCGGGCCGCTGGCCGTCGCTGTGGGCTCCTCGGGCAAGCTCATCGACCTGCTCTGGGTCGGGCTGGCCGGCGGCGGGGTAGCGCTGCTCGGCGTCAGCGGAGTCAGCGGCGTCAGCCTGGCCAGGCTTGGCGCGGGCGGCAGCCTGCCTGGCGTGCTGTTCGCGCTGCTGGCAGCCGCCGCCTGGGCCTGCTACATCTTGCTGTCCGCGGCCACAGGCCGCCGGTTCCGCGGCTCGTCAGGCCTGGTGATCGCGATGGTCGTCGCGGCGCTCGCGATCACCCCAGCCGCGGTGCTCAGCGCGGGCGGTGCGCTGCTGCGCCCGGCCGTGCTTGCCGCGGGCGCGGGGATCGGGCTGCTCTCCTCGGTGATCCCCTACCGGTTCGAGCTCGAGGCGCTGCGCCGCTTTCCCGCCAGGGTCTTCGGCATATTTATGAGCCTGGAGCCTGCCATCGCCGCGCTGGCCGGCCTGGTGCTGCTCGGCCAGGCGCTGTCAGGCGCGCAATGGCTGGCCATCTGCTGCGTGATCGCGGCCAGCGCCGGCGCCGCCCGCGGCGCCGGGCCGCCTGCTACGGCGCCGCAGGCGTAGCCGCCGGCCGCGGCGGACTTTACGATAGGGTCCGTGTCCGCCCAGCCAGCTGCGCAGCCTGCGCCCCCGCCGGCCGGCCTGCGCCGCGCCAGGCAGAAGCTAAGGGCGGTCCTCGCCCCGTCCGCGGCAGCCATGGCGCGGATCACCGCCTTGGGCGTCGTCGCCTCGGCGGCGATCATCCCCGCCGGTGCCGCGGTCCGGCTGAGTGATTCCGGCCTGGGCTGCACGAACTGGCCGAAGTGCACGGCGACAAGCCTGGTGGCGGCCGGAGCGACCGGTGATCCGCTGATCCACAGGTGGATCGAGTTCGGCAACCGGATCGTCAGCGTGGCGATCTTCGTTATCGCCGTCGCGGTTTTCTTCGCGGCCTGGCAGTACCGGGACGGTCAGCGGCGCGGCCGCCGCCGCGACCTGGTCTGGCTGGCCGCGGCCCAGCCGGCCGGGATCGCCGCCCAGGCCGTCATCGGCGGGATCGTGGTGCGCACCGGGCTGTCGCCGTTCTGGGTGTCGCTGCACTACCTGGCTACGATCCCGGTGCTCGCCGCAGCGGTCGCGCTGCGGGTGCGGTGCACCGAGGGCATCGGGCCCGCCGTTTCGCTGGTACCGCGGCTGGTGCGGCTCGTCGCGCTCGCGCTGGTGGCCGCGGTAGCGGCCATGCTGGTGGCCGGCACGCTGGTGACCGGCACCGGCCCGCTGGCGGGCGCCGCCTCGGTACCGCGATACCACTTCCTGTCCCTGACCGCGCTGACGCAGCTGCACGCCGACATCGGCTGGGGGCTCGGCGTGCTCGCCATCGCGCTGGCCCTGATGCTGCATCTGGTCAGCGCCCCGGCTCGGGCGATCCGGCTGAGCTGGATCACGCTCGGGCTGATCGGCATGCAGGGCGTCATCGGTTACGCGCAGTACTTTGCCGGGCTGCCGGCCGGCCTGGTCTGGGTGCATGTCGCCATGACGGCGCTGATCTGGATCGCGGTGCTCAGGCTGACCTTCGCGCTGCGCGAGCGGCCGCCGGCCGGCACCGATCGCGCGGCCGCGCCCGCCGCGTCGCCCCTGTCGGGGGATGCCGCGATACGGTAAGTTTCCGCTCATGCCGACTGCCGCCGTGAACGGGATCCAGGTCGCGTACTCAGACACCGGCGGTGACGGCGAAGCCGTCGTGCTGAGCCACGGCTTCCTGATGGATCAGTCCATGTTCGCTGCTCAGGTCGCCGCGCTGGCACCGGAGTTCCGGGTGATCACCTGGGACGAGCGCGGGCACGGAGGGACCCCGTCGGCCGGCTCGTTCAGCTACTGGGACTCCGCCGCGGACGTGCTTGCGCTGCTCGATCATTGCGGCATCGGCCGCGCGGTGCTCGGCGGCATGTCACAGGGCGGCTTCCTCAGCCTGCGCGCCGCGCTGCTGGCGCCAGAGCGGGTCGGCGGCCTGATCCTGATCGACACCCAGTCGGGCACCGAGGATCCGGCCCTGGCGCCTGGTTACGAGCAGCTGCACCAGACCTGGCTTGCGCACGGGCCAGGCCCGGTGCAGGAGGTAGTCTCCTCGATCATCCTTGGCCCTGGGCAGTGGGACGACTGGTACGCCAAGTGGGCGGCGGCCGACAACGATCAGTTCACCGACGCATTCCGCTGCCTGATGGACAGGGACGACATCACCAGCAGGCTCGGTGAGATCCGCTGCCAGGCGCTGATCGTGCACGGCACGGCCGATGCCGCCATCCCGCTGGCCAGGGCGGAGCAACTGCGCGACGGCCTTGGCGGGAAGGTGCAGCTCGCGGTGATAGACGGCGGCGCGCACGCCTCGAACGTGACCCATCCGGCGGAGGTCAGCGCGGCCATGCTGAGCTTCCTGCGCGGCCTCGGCGACGCCTGAGGCCGCTACCGGAGCCAGGGAACCAGCCGCCACCGCACCCGCCCGGCGTAGCTGAGGTAGCCGCTCGAGGCGGTGACCGGCGCGGCCGCCTGCCGGATAGGGTCACAGCAGGGGATGTCAGCTGCCGAGCGCACGAAGGGAGCCACGGTGGGCAGGCAATCGAGCGCACCCGAGTGGACCGATGCCGACGCCCGGGCGGTCGACCTGATCAGAGTCCTTGCCATGGACGCTGTCCAGGAAGCAGGCTCGGGTCACCCAGGCACCGCGATGAGCCTGGCGCCGGCCGCCTACCTGCTGTTCCAGCGGGTGCTCAGGCACGACCCCGCGGACCCGCACTGGCTCGGCAGGGACCGTTTCGTGCTGTCCTGCGGGCACTCGAGCATGACCCTGTACATCCAGCTGTACCTGTCCGGCTACGGGCTGACCCTGGACGATCTGCGCGGTTACCGCCGCTGGGGCAGCCTGACTCCTGGCCACCCAGAGCACGGCCTGACCGCGGGGGTGGAGACCACGACGGGCCCGCTCGGCCAGGGGCTGGCGAACGCGGTCGGGATGGCGATGGCGGCCCGCAGGGAACGGGGCCTGCTCGACCCGGACGCGCCGCCCGGCCAGAGCCCCTTCGATCACCACGTGTACGTGTTCGCCTCCGACGGGGACATCGAGGAGGGCGTCAGTCACGAGGTCTCCTCGATCGCCGGGCACCAGCAGCTCGGCAACCTGGTCATGCTCTACGATGACAACAACATCTCGATCGAGGACGACACGCAGATCGCCAAGTCCGAGGATGTGTGCGCCAGGTACGCGGCATACGGCTGGCATGTGCAGCACGTGAGCTGGCGCGGCCCTGACGGCTACCACGAGGACGTCGGCGCCCTCTACCAGGCGCTGATCGCGGCGCGGGATCACACGGCGGCGCCGTCGCTGATCGCGCTCTCCACGATCATCGGTTGGCCGGCCCCGAGCAAGCAGAACACCGGCGAGGCGCACGGTTCGGCGCTCGGGGAGGCCGAGGTGGCCGCGACCAAGCGGATCCTGCGGTTCGACCCTGACGTCACGTTCCCCGCCCAGGACGAAGCGGTGGCCAGGGCCCGCGAGGTCGCCGACCGCGGCAAGCAAGCGCGTGCTCAGTGGGAGGAGCGGTTCGCGACCTGGTCGCTGGCGCACGCCGACCGCCGCGCCATGCTCGGCAGGCTCGCGGCCCGCAGGCTGCCGGACGGCTGGGCTGCCGCGATCCCGCAGTTCCCGGCCGGCGGCGGGGACATGGCGACCAGAACGGCATCGGGCAAGGTTCTGAACGCGCTCGCACCCGTGCTGCCAGAACTCTGGGGCGGCTCCGCCGACCTGGCCGGGAGCAACGACACCACGATGGCAGGCGAGCCTTCCTTCATCCCGCCGGTACATCAGACCGCGATGTTCCCCGGCAACGAGTACGGCAGGACACTGCATTTCGGCATCCGCGAGTTCGGCATGGCCGGGATACTGAACGGCATCGCCCTGCACGGCCTGACCAGGCCATACGGCGGTACCTTCCTGGTGTTCAGCGACTACATGCGGCCCGCGGTGCGGTTGGCGGCGCTGATGGGCGCGCCGGTGACGTTCGTCTGGACGCATGACTCGATCGGGCTCGGCGAGGACGGCCCGACTCACCAGCCGGTCGAGCAATTGTGGGCGCTGCGCGCGATCCCCGGGCTCGACGTGGTCCGCCCGGCTGACGCGAACGAGACCGCCGTGGCCTGGCGCACCATCCTGGAACGGACCGATCACCCGGCCGGGCTCTGCCTGACCAGGCAGAAGCTCCCTGTGCTCGACCGCGGCGGCCTGGGCAGCGCGGAGGGTGTTGCCCGCGGCGGGTACGTGCTTGCCGAAGCCGAGGGCGGTGCGCCGCGGGTGCTCCTGATCGCGACCGGCAGCGAGGTGCAGATCGCGCTGGATGCCAGGGCGGCGCTGCAGCGCGATGGCATCGCGGCCAGGGTGGTGTCGATGCCGTGCCTGGAATGGTTCGCCGAGCAGGATCGGGCCTACCGTGACCAGGTGCTCCCGCCCAAGGTCGCCGCGCGGGTCAGCGTCGAGGCCGGCATCGGCCTTGGCTGGCGGGCATACGTCGGAGATCACGGCGGGTCGATCAGCCTTGAGCACTTCGGGGCCTCGGCCGCCTACCAGAAGCTGTACTCGGAGTTCGGGATCACGCCTGACCGGGTCGCGCAAGCCGCGCGGGCGAGCCTCGCCGCAGCCGAGCGGGCCAGCTAAGGCATAACCTGGCCACTGGGGGCAGAGAAGCTCTCTGGCCCTGGCAGCACCGAGCGGGCCGGCCGGAAGGAGCCATCATGACCTCGCAAACGGACGACATCGTTGGCCAGCTGACCGCCGGCGGAGTGGCGGTCTGGCTGGACGACATCAGCAGGGAACGGCTGTCCACCGGCAACCTGGCGGCCCTGATCGCCAGCTACCATGTCAGCGGGCTGACCTCGAACCCGACCATCTTCGATCACGCCATGTCGGCTGGCACCTTCTACGACGATCAGCTCGCCGATCTGGCCGTCCGCGGCGTCACCACCGAGGAGGCGGCGCGGGCGATCACGACCTACGACATCCGGTGGGCCTGCGACGTGCTGCGGCCTGCCTATGACGCGACCGGCGGCGTGGACGGCAGGGCGTCGATCGAGGTGGATCCCAGGATCTCCGGTGACACGGCCAAGACCATCGCCGAGGCGAGGGCGCTGTGGTGGCAGGTGGACCGGCCCAACCTGTTCATCAAGATCCCGGCGACCCTGGCCAGCCTGCCGGCGATCACGGCCTGCCTGGCCGAGGGGATCAGCGTGAACGTCACCCTGATCTTCTCGCTCGAGCGGTATGGCCAGGTCATCGACGCCTTCATGGCCGGAATCGAGAAGGCGCCCGATCAGGACCTTGCCTCGCTCGGCTCGGTGGCCTCGTTCTTCGTCAGCCGGGTCGACACCGAGGTGGACCGCAGGCTGGCCGCGATCGGCACGCCAGCCGCCGGCGCGCTGCGTGGCAAGGCGGGGATCGCTAACGCGCGGCTCGCCTACCAGATGTTCGGCGAGCGGTTCGCCAGCGAACGGTGGCGGTCACTGGCCGCCCGCGGCGCCCTGGTGCAGCGCCCGCTGTGGGCGTCGACGAGCACCAAGGACCCTGCCTACCGTGACACCATGTACGTCGAGGAGCTGGCCGCGCCGCTGACGGTCAACACCATGCCGGAGCCGACCCTGCATGCCGTGGCCGATCATGGCGTGCTGCGCGGCGACGCGATCGAGGGCACTTACGAGCAGTCCAGGCAGGTGCTCGCCGGGCTCGAGTCGCTGGGCATCGGCTATGCCGACGTGGTGCGGGTGCTCGAGGAGGAAGGCGTGCAGAAATTCGCCGACTCCTGGGCCGAGATGCTGGGCACCATCACCGACCAGATGAAGGCTCAGCACCCCGACCAGCCCGCCGCAGGACGATGATGACCAACCCGCTCCGTGATCCTCGGGATCGTCGCATCCCGAGGGTCGCCGAGCCTTGCGTGCTCATCATGTTCGGCGTGACCGGTGACCTGGCGCGCAAGAAACTGCTGCCTGCCATCTACGACCTGGCGAACCGCGGGCTGCTGCCGCCCGGTTTCTCGCTGGTCGGGTTCGCCCGCAGGGACTGGGCCGACGAGGACTTCGCACAGCTCACCTACGAGGCGGTACGCCGGTACGCGCGCACGCCGTTCCGTGAGCCGGTCTGGCGGCAGGTCCGCGAGGGCGTCAGGTTCGTGGCCGGTGAGTTCTCTGACGCGGCCGCTTTCGACCGGCTGGCGCAGAAGGTCGCCGCACTGGACGCGGAGCGCAGCACCGGCGGCAACTACGCGTTCTACCTGTCCGTGCCGCCTGGCCAGTTCCCTGTCGTGGTACGCCAGCTTGAGCGATCCGGGCTGCACGGCGGCCCGTCGGCGCGTGGCTGGCGCCGGGTGGTGATCGAGAAGCCGTTCGGGCATGACCTGGCAAGCGCCCGCGAGCTCAACGACATGCTCGGCTCGGTGTTCCCGCCGCACTCGGTCTTCCGCATCGATCACTACCTCGGCAAGGAGACGGTGCAGAACCTGCTCGCGCTCCGGTTCGCCAATACCTTGTTCGAGCCGATCTGGAATCGCCGCTACGTGGATCACGTCCAGATCACCATGGCTGAGGACGTGGGCATCGGCAGCCGAGCCGGCTACTACGACGGGATCGGCGCCGCCCGTGACGTCATCCAGAATCACCTGCTTCAGCTGCTCGCGCTGACCGCGATGGAAGAGCCGGTGTCGTTCGAGGCCGATGAGCTGCGCGCGGAAAAGCGGAAGGCGCTGTCGGCGGTGCAGCTGCCCGAGGACCTCGCCGTCGGCACTGCGCGCGGCCAGTACGCGGCGGGATGGCAGGGCGGGGTGCCGGTCCGCGGCTTCCTTGAGGAGGACGGGATCGCGCCGGACTCAGGAACCGAGACCTACGCGGCGGTCAGGCTCGGCGTGGACACCAGGCGCTGGGCAGGGGTCCCGTTCTACCTGCGCACCGGTAAGCGGCTGCCGACCAGGATGACCGAGATCGCGGTCATCTTCCAGCGGGCGCCGCACCTGCCGTTCAACGCCACCGATGCCAGGGAACTCGGCCAGAACGCGCTGGTGGTACGAGTCCAGCCGGACGAGGGCGTGACGTTGCGGTTCGGTTCCAAGGTGCCTGGCTCGGCGATGGAGGTCAGGGACGTGAACATGGACTTCGCGTACGGCGAGTCCTTCACAGAGGCCAGTCCGGAGGCATATGAGCGACTGCTGCTCGACGTGCTGGTCGGCGATCCGCCGCTGTTCCCCAGGCACGAGGAGGTCGAGCTGTCCTGGATGATCCTGGACCCGATCGAGGAGTTCTGGGCCGCGACCGGCAAGCCCGAGCAGTACCCGGCGGGCAGCAGCGGCCCAGCCAGCGCTGACGCCCTGATGGCCCGCGATGGCCGGGCCTGGCGCCGGCTTTAGCCTTACGGAGGAGACCGGGCAATGCGCCGTGAGCTGACCGATACCACCACCAGCGAGGTGCGAACCGAGCTGATCAGGGCGAGCCAGCAGCTCGGCGGCCTGGCCACCGGCGTCGTGCTGAACCTGATCATCATGACCGACGAGGCCGGCCAGCACGACGCGGTGCGGGCTGCCAGCCAGGCGGGCCGTGAGCACCCGTGCCGCGTCCTCGGCGTGATCGCCAGGGATGGCCGTTCGGCGTCGCGGCTGGACGCCGAGGTCACCGTGGGCGAGAGCGCGGCCGGCCAGATGCTGGTGCTGCGGATCTACGGCGAGCTGAGCAGGCACGCCGACTCGGTGGTCACCCCGCTGCTCGTCCCTGACACCCCGGTGGTGATCTGGTGGCCGGGCATCGCGCCGCCGATCCCGTCCGCGGACCCACTTGGCGTGCTGGCCCAGCGCCGGATCACCGACGCGGCGTCAAGCAGCGTGCCGCTTGACGCGCTGCGGGCGCTGGCAGCGGGGTACCGGCCCGGTGACACCGACCTGGCATGGACCAGGACGACGTCCTGGCGCTCGCTGCTTGCCGCCACGCTTGACCGGCCGTGCGGCGCGATATCTTCCGCGAGCGTGGTGTCCGAGGACGACAACCCGAGCGCCGAGCTGATGGCCGCCTGGCTGGCTGGCCGTCTCGCCGTGCCGGTGCGCCGTGAGGTATCCGAAGGGCCGGGAATCACCAGAGTCACATTCGCCGCGTCGGCAGGTGAGATCATCATCAGCAGGCCGGATGGCAGGAACGCCACGCTGGCCCGCCCCGGCGAGCCTGACCGGTTCGTGGCCCTGCATCGCAGGGACATCTCCGAGCTGCTCGGCGAGGAGCTGCGCAGGCTCGATCCCGACGAGGTGTACGGCGAAGCGCTTGGCGTGCTGGCCGACGACAGCGCGGTCGCCAGGAGGTGACGTCATCGCGGTCCCGCAGATTCTGATTCACCGCGATGGCGAGCTGCTCGCCAAGGCGGTGGCCGCCAGGCTGGTCACCAGGCTGGTGGACGCGGTCGCGGCCAAGGGGCGCGCTGCCCTGGTCCTGACCGGCGGCGGAATCGGCACGCGGGTGCTCGCCGAGCTCGCCGCCGCGCCTGCGAGGGATGCCGTTGACTGGCGGCGGGTGGAGATCTGGTGGGGTGACGAGCGGTTCCTGCCCGCCGGCGACAGCGAGCGGAACGAGGCTGGCGCCCGTGCTGCCCTGCTCGACCATGTGGATGTCCGGCCGGAGCTTGTCTATCCGATGCCGGGGCCTGACGGGCCCGACGGGCCCGATCCTGAGACTGCCGCCAGCCGGTACGCGAGCTGGCTGCGAGCTGCGGCACAGCCGCAGGACCGGGGCGGCGTGCCAGCCTTCGACGTGCTCCTGCTCGGGATCGGCCCCGATGCGCATGTGGCGTCGCTCTTCCCCGGCCTGCCGGCCCTGTATGAGCAGGAGCGGACGGTGGTCGCCGTGCGCGGGGCGCCGAAGCAGCCGCCGATCAGGCTGTCATTGACGCTGCCGGCCATCTGCGCCGCATCCGACGTGTGGATACTCGCCTCTGGCGCCGAGAAGGCCGGGGCGGTCAGGCTTGCGCTGTCCGGCGCAGGGCCGGTGCAGGTGCCGGCCGCCGGTGCCCGTGGCAGGCAGCAGACGCTGTATCTGCTCGACCGCGCGGCGGCCGCGGAGCTTCCCGCACAGCTCGGGCGGCTTGCCTCACCCTGAGTGCCTTGGGCCGGCTTCCGGCACATTCGTTGCGATGTGGGTCTCCCGCAATCGCTTGACCAGAGTTACGCTCAGGGCAGATCTTCCATCTGGGTCTGGTGAGTCGTCCAATATGGAGGCAGGAAGGCCGACTATGGGCAGTTTTGTCAGTGACGCCCTGGTTTCCCCTATTGGGCTATTTGCGCGTTCTGCGCGAGGCGGCATTCCCGATCCGGCTCTTCGTCACTCCTGCCTTCATGGTGGCTGGCAAGCCGTCTGTGTGGTTCCGACAGTCCCCACCGCCGTTCCGGCGCATTAGCCGCGGGACGGCACCGACCTCCTGAGGAGGACGCACGTGAGCACCCCCGTTGAGACCCCCGCCGCACCGGCCCTGGCAGTGGCCGACCCGGCGCCCCTCGGCCTGGCCGCCTTCGCGCTGACCACGTTCCTGCTGTCCGCGTTCAACGCAGGTTTCACCAAAGGCCTGGGCGCCGAGTGGGTCGCCTTTGCGCTCGGCTACGGCGGCCTGGTGCAGCTGCTCGCCGGGATGTGGGAGTTCAAGAACAGGAATGTGTTCGGCGCGACCGCGTTCGCGACCTACGGTGGCTTCTGGATCGGCCTGGGCATCTACGCGCTGACCTTCCTGGCCAACCCGAAGACCAACCTGCTCAATGACCTGGGCTGGATCCTGCTCGCCTTCGCGATCTTCAACACTTACATGCTGATCTGGAGCAGCCAGGTCAACGGTGCCGTCTTCGGCGTGTTCCTGACCCTGGAGATCACCGAGATCGTGCTGGCCATCGGCGCCTTCAGCGGCGACGCGCCAGGTGCGGGCGCCACCAAGGTCGGCGCGATCCTCGGCATCATCACCGCGTTGGTCGCTTGGTACGCCTCGGCGGCAGGCGTGATCGCCGGGATGAAGGGCAGGCCGGTCCTTCCGGTGGGCGGTCCCCTGTTCAAGCTCTGAACGCCCGGCCACCGGCAAGGCGCGCCGGGTGAGTCCGGCGGTCCCGGAGCCCGCTTCTTGCGGGCTCCGGGACCACGCATTTGACGGCTCTCGGTACGGTTGGGGCCGTGGAGACGCAGCACAGCCAGCAACAGGACGTGATCGGCACGCATCCGGCGGCGCAGCGCCGCAACAGGCCCTGGCAGGCGATCATCGCTGCGGCCATCGCATCCGCGGCCGCCGCCGCCGTGCACTGGCTGGGCGTTCCGCTCGATGTGACCCCGGCAGAGAAGGCGGCCAGAGCCACCAGCTTCATCTCGCCGGGCACCGGGCAGGTCATCACGGTTGCAGCGGCCGCCGCGTTCGCCATCTTCGCCATGATCGCCACGTTCGGCTTCGCCCGGTGGGCGAGAGCGGTGCTTGAGCGGCCGATCGGCGTCGCCTACGGAGCGATACTTCGCTATGTCATGATTCTCGCCGGGATCTGCATCATCGGCCTGACCACGCTCAGCATGCTGAACTTCCCGGTTCGCCAGCTTGTCGTGGGCGGTGCGGTGACCGGTGTGCTGATCAGCATCGCCGCTCAGCAGTCGCTCGCCAACCTTTTCGCCGGCGTGATGCTGCAGTTCGCGCATCCGTTCCGGGTCGGTGACCGGATCCGGGTCAGGTCGGGCGCGCTTGCGGGCACGATCGAGGGCACGGTCACCGAGTTCAGCATCACCTACGTGCAGCTGGACACCGACGATGGCGGCATCTTCCTGCCCAACGCCCAGGTTCTCGCCGCGGCGGTCAGCCCGGTGCGGCTGACCGGCAATTCCGCCGCAGAAGGCTAACCGCCGGCGCATGCGCCGACGGCCGGTGCCTGATCGGCACCAGCCACCGGCCAGCATGAATCTCGGTTAGTGATTCGCCTCGTACTTGGTGATGACCTGCGCGGGAATCCGCCCGCGATCGCTGACCTCCATGCCGCTGCGCTTTGCCCACGCCCGGATCTCGGCGCTGCGCCTGCGGTGTGCGGTCGTCCTCCGCTTGGTCCGTCCCACCTTGGTCGAGACCTTGCGTGCCCGCTCGGCGAAGCGCTTGACCACCTCGTCGAACTTCTGGCTGTGCTTCTCGCAGAGATCGATCTCGTAGTCCCGGCCATCCAGGCTGAATGACCGAGTCAGGTGCTCACCGTTGGGAATCTCTTTCGCGTCGTAGTCACAAGCGAATGTGACTGAGACCTTCTGTGCCACGTCTGTTTCCCCCTTCCCCAACCGCGACAATATTCCCGCGAGTCTCAGCTTCATAACAGGGGGTTGCCGGTCAATTTCCCAGAGCGCTCATACTGGCCGATCGGGCACGTCCGCTGCCACACCCGTGCACTGTGCGTAACGGGGGATCTGGCAGCCCGCCAGTCGTTACCTGACCGGCACGCTAGCGGACGCCAGGTAACGGTACGCAGCAGAAATTCCACCGGCCGTGACCCTGTCGCAGCACGGTGACATCCGCGAAGACCTCAGTAACTGGAAGCCGCTCGGCCCCCGCCAGCCGGGGCGCCGTTCCTGGCCGGCGCGGAAGGGAAAGGCAGCGAACCGGTGTCAGGTTCCGGCTCATCGGCGCCTGGCCATGCCCCGGCAATTGCCGGCGCGGCCATCCACCTGTCAGGACCAGCCTGGCCAGCGGTGCCCGCCCGCTGGGAATGACCGGCCAGTGCGACGTCGTCGTCGTAATCGTCGCGGCGGCGGTCGCGGCCGTCCGCTCCGCCGGGAGCGCCAGGAACGGCGGGCCCGTCGGCGTTCCAGTGGGAATACGGGTGGCTTGCCGCAGCGGCACCGGCAGCGGGCGTCGAACTGCCGCCGCCAGGCCCGTAAGGGTCCGCGCCCGCCCGGCCGCCTGTGGCGTCCGGGTACGGCTGGCCGGGCGCGCCGCTTGGGTTGCGTGCGCGCCGGCCAGGGTCGCCGGAGTCCGACTGGTAGCCAGCGCCGTAACCGCCGGGCTCTGGATACCCGCGGTGGCTGGCCTGCGCCGCCGCCGAGCGCGCCTGGGGCTCCATCCGGCGGTCTGCGTGGGCGCCAGCCATCGGGTGCTCCGCAGCCTGCGGGTATCCCGCGTGCGGGTCAGGTTCGGAGTAGGCGGGCCGGCTTGTACGCGCCGCGGTCGCAGGATAAGCGGGAGATTGCGGATAGCCGGCGGCCTGCGGATAGCGACCTCGGCCAGAGTGCTCGAAGGCTTCGGAGTAGTCGGTGCGGCCATGGTGCGCGGCGGGATCGGGCCCATGATGCGCGGGCGGCCAGGAATGCACTCCAGGAGCGGTAGGTGCTGTGGGCTCAGCCGTTGGCTCGGCATAGCGGCCAGGTCCGGTGGCAGCTGTTGGTTCGGAATACCACCCAGAGCCGGTGGCTGCTGCCGGTTCGGAATACCGCCCAGGCCCGCCAGGCACCGACGGCATGGAATGGCTGCCTGCCCCCTGGCCGGCGGCTGCCTCCCGGTAGCCGCCGTGGCCCAGATAGCTGCCTGTCCGCGGATAGGCGGCATTCCCTGGGCCGCCGCCCGGCGGCACGGCGGCTGCCCCGTGACCGGTCAGCTGCGCGAATCCGGGCGGCGCGGGCGGCGGCTGATACCCGGTATCCGGTTGCCCTTGCCCGCCGTGACCGGCGTGCCAGGGCTGCGGGCCCTGCTCCAGGGTCTCCGCCATCCTGGCAAGGTCCGCCATTGGCAGCCGGAAGGTTGCCGTGCAGCGATCGCCCTGCCAGATGCTGAACACCGCGACCCGGCTTTCGGCGTACCAGCTCAGCCGCATGCTGCGGGCCGCACCCCGGACATCGAAGAAGACCTCTCCATCGCGCGGCAGGGGAACGGCATCCGACTCCGGCATGCTGCCTATCGTCGCCCGGTGCCGGGAGGTTGTCCAGCCAATGAATGTCATTGGTGCCCGTGCACCCCCAGTCCTTCGCCCGCGGGCGATCCCGCCGCGGGCCCCGCCGGTCGCTGACCGGCTACGCTGCGTTCCGGCGCGGGCGAGTATCGCTATCTGCACCCTGCCGTATGGTGGCCAGTGGCATGATGACTGCTCGTGCGCTGAGCGTTTGCGGCTCATCGGCCCTGCCGCCCGCCAGGCGAAGATCTTGCTCTCAGCATGGTGACTCTTGCCGCCCGAGGGCAGGACAGGTCATGGCGCTAGGCGCGGGCATCCGGCTTGCGGTCGCGCTGTCCTTGCGTGGGTGAGCGTCGGCCCGCGGTCGTAAGGGAACACTTCAGCGCTGCGAGGCGTTTGCATGATGCGACGGGGCGATTGCCGCATCGCATGAGTTTGCGTCCGGCGGGCCGGGTGCTCTGCTAGGCGAGTTCATTACGGGCGAGTTGGTTGAGGAGAGTTTTCAATGTCTGAGGTACGCCGTCAGGCTGTCCTGCTGCAGCGGCCCAACTGGGGCTGGCAGGACCGAGCAGCCTGCCGCGGCGAGGATGTCGTGTTGTTCTTCGGCCCAGATGGTGAGCGACAGCCGGAGCGGGATATCCGTGAGCGCAAGGCGAAGGCATTGTGCGCCTCATGCCCGGTACGGTCGGATTGTCTTGGTTATGCGGTGAGCCGGCCTGAGAAGTACGGCACCTGGGGCGGATTGAACGAAGACGAGCGGTCCGCTGAGCGGCGCCGCCGGATGCGGCGGGCGAACGCCAACGCGGCCTGACGGGTTTCTGCTGCGGCCACCACCGGACATGGGCGACAATAGGGCCATGGTGTGCCAGTCTTGCCGTCGGCAGGAGCATGCGGCCTGCCGAGGCGGTACCTGGTGCGACTGCCAACACCAGCCGCCCGTGCAGCAGGCAGAGCCTTCGCTCGGCTGGATACGCCAGGGCTGACGTGCATCCCACCGCTGAGCTAGTTCATCACAAGGCCGTGCGGTACACCGCGCGCGAATCCGCGGCCGAGGCCGAGGTTCGCGGTCGGCGGCGGCGGGCAAGCCGGAATACGAGCGCCTCAGCTATGGTTGGCCACACCCGAAAGCTCAGCAGATACGACAGCCGCGACGACCGACGCGGTTCGCCGGGACGCCGGTGCGAGCACATCTGGACATGTGCTGGCGCAGGCACCGGGAGCCAGCGCAGCCGGGAGGAGATGGCCGTGGTGCACGGAGCCAGTCCGATGATGGCTGTCCGCTGGACTAAGCCGGCCGCTGGGGGGCTAGCATGACGGGCGGCCGAGCCCCATCCGGGCGGCTCGCCGCGCTGGAGAAACTGGCCGCCGATGGCGCTCAGGCGCTCAAGGGCGCACCGGCTGATGAGGTCATCACATGGGCTGCGCGCACATTCGGCGGCAAGCTCTGCGTGACCTCGTCCATGACCGACGCGGTCATCATCGACCTCGCCTCCCGCCACGTTCCCGGCATAGACGTGCTCTTTCTCGACACCGGCTACCACTTCGCCGAGACCGTCGGCACCAGGGATGCGGTCAGCGCGGTCTACCCGGTGAACGTCATCAACGTCACACCGCCGACGACCGTGGCTGAGCAGGATGCCGAACTGGGTCCCAAGCTCTACGCGCGCAACCCGGACCTGTGCTGCTACCTGCGCAAGGTGGTCCCGCTTGAGCAGGCGCTTGACCCCTACGAGGCGTGGATGACCGGCGTCCGCCGTGAGGAGACCGACGCAAGGACCGACACCAAGGTCGTGCAGTGGGACTCCAGGCGCGAGATGGTCAAGGTCAACCCGATCGTGGAATGGACCCAGGACGAGGTGGAGGCGTACATCGCCTCGCACGGCGTGCTGGTGAATCCGCTGGTCTACGACGGTTACCCCTCCATCGGCTGCCGTACCTGCACAGCGCGGGTGGCGCCGGGCGCCGACCCGCGCAGCGGGCGGTGGGCAGGTACCGCCAAGACCGAGTGCGGCATCCACGGCTGAGCCGGCCTGACATGGTGGCCGTCAGTGCCCGAGCTGGTCATGTGACGCATGAGGTAACCAACCAGGTTCCGCCGCTCGCGGGATACGATGCCGCGGCCGATCCAGCGCTGCTTAGCGCGGTGCGCGCGCAGGGCGCCGGGTGGGTACTGCCCGAACTGCATGAGGTCGGGATCAGCGCGGGCTCCGCCGACGTCATCGAACTGGCCAGGCTGGCCAACGTGCACGGACCCGTGCTGCGCACGCACGACAGGACCGGCGACCGGATCGATGAAGTCGAGTTCCACCCGGCCTGGCATCAGTTGATGTCAGCGGCGGTCGGCCACGGCATGCACGCTGCCCCCTGGGCGAGTGACCGCCCCGGTGCGCACGTCGCCAGGGCCGCGATGTTCTACGTCTGGAGCCAGGCGGAGGCCGGGCACGGCTGCCCGGTCTCGATGACCTACGCCGCCGTTCCCGCGCTCAGGCACGCGCCGGAGCTCGCCGCCAGGCTGGAGCCTGGCCTGGTCGCCACCGCCTACGATCCCGGTCTGCGGCCGCCTGAGCACAAGGCGGGCCTGCTGGCCGGGATGGCGATGACGGAGAAGCAGGGCGGCTCGGATGTGCGCGCGATCACCACAAGAGCCGAGCCAGCCGGTGATGGCAGCTTCCTGATCACTGGGCACAAGTGGTTCTGCTCGGCGCCGATGTCCGATGTCTTCCTGATCCTGGCTCAGGGACCCGGCGGGCTTACCTGCTTCCTGCTTCCGCGCGTCCTGCCAGATGGCAGCCGCAACGCCATGCACCTGCAGCGGCTCAAGGACAAGCTGGGCAACAGGTCGAACGCCTCTGCCGAGGTGGAATACCACCAGGCGCACGCCTGGCCGGTTGGCGAGGCCGGCCGCGGCGTGGCGACCATCATTGAGATGGTCAGCGCGACGAGGCTCGACTGCCTGCTGGGCAGCGCATCGGCGATCCGGCAGGCATGCATGCAGGCGATGCATCACTGCGAGCACCGCTACGCCTTCGGCAAGCCGCTGGTGCGGCAGCCGGCCATGACCGGCGTGCTCGCCGATCTCGCGCTGGAATCCGAAGCAGCCACCGCGCTGGCGTTCCGGCTGGCAGCCGCGGCTGACCGGGCGGCGAGAGGCGACGCCGCCGAGGCCGGGTTGCTGCGGCTCGCGCTGCCTGCCGCCAAGCACTGGGTGTGCAAGCGGGCGCCGTTCGTCGTGGCTGAGGCGCTTGAATGCCTAGGCGGCAACGGGTACGTCGAGGAGTCCGTGCTGCCGCGGCTGTACCGGGACGCGCCGCTGAACTCCATCTGGGAGGGCTCGGGCAATGTGACCGCGCTTGACGTGCTGCGGGCGCTGAGCCGCTCCCCAAGCGCCGCCGACGCGCTGCGCGCCGAGATCAGCCTGGCCGGCGGCGGCGACCCGCGGCTCGACCAGGCGGCTAGCCGGCTCGCGCGTGGGGTCGCCGATCTCGCCACCGCCGATCCAGCCACGGCGCAGCGCCTGGCCCGCCACCTGGCTGGGCTGATCACCGTGGGGCTGCAGGCCGCCCTGCTCGTCAGGGATGCGCCCGCCGAGGTCAGCGACGCATTCTGTGCCTCAAGGCTCACTCCGGCATGGCATGGGCCAGGGACCCCCTTCGGCATGCTGCCTGCCGGACTCGACCTCGACCCGCTCCTTGAGCGCTGCCGCCCGGTCAGTGCCCGGTAAGGTCGGCTGAATGCAAGTCTGGCCGGGAACCGCCTACCCTCTCGGTGCCGTCTGGGACGGCACCGGCTGTAACTTCGCGCTCTTCTCCGAAGTCGCCGAACGGGTTGAACTCTGCCTGTTCGATGCGGAGGGAGCGCAGACGAAGATACCCGTCGTCGAGGTCGATGGCTTCGTCTGGCACTGTTACCTGCCCGGTATCGGGCCTGGACAGCGCTACGGATACCGCGTGCACGGCCCGTATGAGCCGCGTCGTGGCCACCGCTGCAATCCGTCCAAACTGCTGCTCGATCCCTACGGCAAGGCGGTAGACGGCCAGGTCCGCTGGCACCCGTCGGTCTACTCCTACGTGCTCGGCAATCCGGTGGCGACCAACGACGACGACAGCGCCCCGTTCATGCCGCGGAACGTGGTCATCAACCCGTACTTCGACTGGGCAGGCGACCAGCAGCTCCGCACTCCCTATCACGAGACCCTGATCTACGAGGCCCACGTCCGCGGGCTGACCCTGCGGCACCCAGGAGTGCCTGAGGAGTTGCGTGGCAGCTATGCCGGACTTGCCTCGTCGGCGATCGTCGATCACCTGAAGCGGCTCGGCGTCACGGCGATCGAGCTGATGCCGGTGCATCAGACTGTGCCCGAGCCGCAGCTGGTCGAGCGGGGCCTGACCAACTACTGGGGATACAACACCATCGGCTTCTTCGCGCCGCACAACGGCTATGCTTCGGAAACCGCGGCCGCCAGCCAGGTCGCCGAGTTCAAATCGATGGTCAAGACGCTGCACCAGGCGGATATCGAGGTGATACTCGACGTGGTCTACAACCACACCGCCGAATCGGCCGGGCTCGGGCCGACCCTAAGCTTCCGCGGCATCGACAACGCGGCGTACTACCGGCTCGCCGACGACGACCCGTCTATCTACCTCGATTACACCGGTTGCGGCAACAGCCTCAACGTGCGGCACCCGCACACCCTGCAGCTGATCATGGATTCGCTTCGTTACTGGATCGATGACATGCATGTGGACGGTTTCCGGTTTGATCTGGCATCCGCCCTGGCCAGGGAGTTGCACGATGTCGACAGGCTGTCGGTGTTCTTCGACCTGGTGCAGCAAGATCCGCTGGTCTCCCAGGTGAAGCTGATCGCCGAGCCATGGGATGTCGGCGAGGGCGGGTACCAGGTCGGCAAGTTCCCGCCGCTGTGGACGGAGTGGAACGGGAAATACCGGGATACCGTTCGCGACTACTGGCGCGGCGAACCCGGCCAGCTGCCCGAACTCGCGTCCAGGCTGACCGGTTCAGCCGACCTCTACGAGACCAGCGCCAGGCGGCCAATCGCCTCGGTGAACTTCGTCACCTGCCACGACGGGTTCACCCTCGCCGACCTGGTCAGCTACGACCGCAAGCACAACGAGAAGAACGGTGAGCACAACCGGGACGGCTCGAACGACAACCGGTCATGGAACTGCGGTACCGAGGGCCAGACAGACGATCCCGAGATCAACGAGCTCAGGCAGCGGCAGATCAGGAACTTCCTGGTCACCCTGTTCTTCTCGCAGGGGATCCCGATGCTGCTGGCTGGCGACGAGCTCGGCAGGACGCAGCAGGGCAACAACAACAGCTACTGCCAGGACAACGAGATCTCCTGGGTGGACTGGGATGCGGCTGCCAAGCATTCGGACCTGACCGAGTTCGTCTGCGCGCTGTCGGCGCTGCGCCGGGCGCACCCGGTATTCCGCCGCCGCAGGTTCTTCAGCGGCCAGGCCGGCGGTTCTGCCGACGGGCAGTGGGACATCGTCTGGCTGACCCCGTCGGGCAAGGAGATGACCGGCGACGCTTGGGACACCCGGTACTCCAAGGCGCTGGCCGTGTTCGTGAACGGCAACGCGATCACCGAGCCTGGGCCGCGCGGCGAGCGGATCGAGGACTCGGACTTCCTGCTGCTGATCAACGCGCACAGCGATCCGGTGCGATTCACGATTCCGGCCGGCCTTGGTTCGCCGGATGCCACCTGGCAAGTCGTGGTCGACACCGCCGCGGCAGCCGCGGCAGCCACTCCAGGGCTCAGCCAGGTGCTGACCGGGCGGAACAACCCGGAACCTGACTCAGGACCAGAAACCGTCAGCCCGAACGCAGTGGTCCTGGCCGCGGCCAGATCGTTGGTCGTTCTGCGCGCGGCCGCGCCAGAGACGTCCTAAGCCGCCCCCGCCCGATCGTCTCCGCCCGATCGCCTCGAGCCCGGTCGTCCCCGGCCGACCGTCCCCGGCCCGGTCGTCCTCGGGCCCGGTTGTCCCCGTCCGGGCCGATCGCCTATGCCCGATCGCCTCGGGCCCGGTCGTCCCCGGCCGGCCGCCCGATCCGGGCGTCTGACTCGGAGCCGGAACTTGGGGCCGGCGTACGCGACCGCTGTCTCAGCCTGCCGACGCGGGCGGACTGTGGCTGCGCAGGATCCGGCTGCCATCGGGGCTCGCCGCGGTGGTGGTGCCGTCGGCGTTCAGAGCGGCGCGGTAAGCCTCCACATCACTGGCCGTGCCCGGCAGTCTTTCGCCGATCAAGATTACAGTAAAAGGCGCGCCTCCGGCGCGTCGGTTGCCTGGCAACCGCAGACCCTTGACTGTGATCTTGCCCGGCAAACTTTGGCACCTATCGACAGGATAGGTACAGACAGACGGTTCGCTGCTCAGTAGCCTTGCTGATATGGAACCCGTGCCTACGCCGACGATTAATACTCGCGATCATGCCGTCTTCAGGGGAGTGCCGCCTGACCTGAAATATGTGTATCATTACACAAGGTGGGAACGCCTCCTGGACATTATGCAGACCGGCCTCCGCCTGGGTCCGCTGGCGCAGATGAATGACCCACGTGAGTCTAAAGACTGGTTTCTACCTTTTCAGGTTTCGGGGCTACACTTCCCTCGGGAAGGCGAAATGGCCGCCGAGGAGGAAGTTCGAAACTATAAACGCAAGCTACGAGTCGCGGCGTTCTGTCTCGATCGGCCCTCTGGGAATATGTTCAATCAAGGTCGTCACGGATATGCCCGGCCACGAATGTGGGCGCAATATACCGACAACCATCGCGGCGTCTGCATTATTCTAGACCGGGCGGGGCTAGATCGCGCTATTCGTCAAAGATATCCTACGGTAAATGCTTCATGGGTGCGTGGCAAGAGAGTTCGGTACGTTAAGACTCCGCAAGAAGACATCCTGTCGACGGGGGACGTGTTTCTTAATTCTCCCGATGACGCCGCTGAGAGCGTACGAGGGCACCTCGACAGGCATGCAGGGCAACTGTTTTTCACGAAGCATATTGATTGGCGCGACGAATATGAGTACCGGTGGGTGTATTACGATGCTGACCAATCTCAAACGGGAGAGGACGGCCTAAAGGCCCCGTTCGTTGATATCAAGACCCAAGTCGTCGCTATAGTCTTGGGGGCAGATTACTCGGATGCTCATCTGCCGATCGCGCGAATGTTTGCTCAAGTTCACAACATGCACGGAGCGGTAGTTCGTTGTTCATGGCGTGGTCTATATCTACACCTTGATGTCTTCGCCGACGACGGAAATGGCCTGATACCGCTTAGGTAGCTCGTGGCCGCTCGTGGCCCTCCCCCGGAGTCATGAGAAGTGGCGGTGCGTGCAAGACGGCTCAGTCTCAGACGGTGATCCACGGTCACTTGCGGGCTATTCACGATGCTTGCTGACCGGCGTTGAAGTTCGTCAGAGCACCTCATAGCGCTCCTTGCGGAGCTGATAGTATCGCCCTCGCGCCACTCTGTACTCAAGCATCCGTGGCCTCAGGACTCACGTGGTGTGCGGTAGATCTTGGCTTCCAATGACTGCTTGCAGGCGGCACATAGGATGCCGCCTGGCCCAGGCGGTTCGACATAGTACAGGTTGCAGAATTGGCTCCGATGAGTTAGCACCACGTGAGTCAGGTTCTTGGGAATTAGGTCGTGCGCAGTGGCCGCGTGCATGGGGTTCTCGCACGAAGAGGTAGTCAGCGTTCCGGCTGATCCCCGGCCCGGGTGCGTCCTCGTCTTGGTGCCGTGTGACCAGTCGCCGATGCCGACTAGTTCGCGGTACAGATCGAGGCTGGCGGGTGACACGAGTATCACCTGACCGTCGCGCCTGCGCATGGGCACGACTTCGCCGGCCGGGATCATCCCCGCCGCGTCGTCAACGGTCATGCCCCACGGTCCTTGCTGCGGGTGATACCGGCCGCACCAGCCGCCTGGCCGGTAGGGACAGTGGTCGATAGCGCCTACCTCGCATTTAACGGGCTTGAAGACCGCGAGGCCGGTTGCGTAGACGGTTCTCGCTTTCGGCATGTACTTTTCCCACGGCTGGCTAGTGCATCCCATTGCCGGCACGTCGTACAGCCACTTGGGACGTGCACCCCAGTCGTTGAACCAGACCGGCAGGTATCCGGCCTTCTGATAGACCGTGGTCCGGGACTTGACAAGCGAGACTGGAATCTCGGTTCGCTGTACCTCGATGTCGGTAGCGACGCTGCCGCCGGTAATCGCCACATCCAACTTCCCGCCGCGTACCGGCATCTCAATGCATGCGTGCAGGCCGTTGGCTTCGGCAGCTCTGGCCCAGTAGTCCTTCTGCCTGCGATGGCCGTCGGTTTCCAGTGCAACCGGATGGTCGCCGTGTGCGCCTCCAGGAAAATGCGCTGCGAAGTGCTTCGCGCCGCGCCTGCGGATGTACATCTCGTCGTCGCCGCTTCCGGCCCGCAAGCAGAGGAGAACCCGATCGCCATGGCGGATGGTGCCGTGGAGCCCGGTGATGAGGTTGTAATCGGTAGGTGAGAGGTGCGCAAGGTCGAGCACGCGATCTTGCGGTGTGTAGCGGACGAGCGTTGACACCTTGGCTGCCTCCAGCGACTCAGGCCTCACCTCCATGATGCCCCTGGAGTTCCGACAGGCTGGGGTGCGCGGCCGACCGGGCGTGTCGCAGCAACGAGCGCGGCTGCGGGCAGCTACGATCTAACTGAGTGCCCGGCTGAGGAATACGGATGCTGGCCTAGATCATGGGCTGGCTTCCTCATCCAGGGTCTGTCCGACAGGTCGTCCTTAAGCCGATGCGCCAAGCCCCTTCCTTAAGCTGTATACTCTAGAGATGCCGTTTGCCAACGAATTCATGGATAAGTACGTTGCGCCGGGGTTCTCGGCTTTTATTGCAGCGACTATTCCCGATATGTCGACCCGTCAGCCCGGCACAAGGGAAGTGGCTGCGAAGTTTCATTCTGAATAGCTGCTTTCACGTTACCATGGACGACGACACGAGGCGTACGCTGTACAACTTCCAGCGTCGGACGGAAGCTGCGTTTCGGGAGTATGAGGCGGCGAGGCGACTGACATTGGCGCACCTCGCCAACCCGAATCCTGACGCGATCTCCGAGTACATCGAGGCCATTGGACATTGGGAGCAGTTCCTGTCGCAGGCTGATCGTGCGTGGACAGTGCTGGTTAGGGGCGAAAAGGTTCTTTTGGCCCGAATGACGGCTCCGTCCTCCAGCGCCTGCACTTCTTTTACAACCTCACCAAGCATCTGGAGTCCGCCATCAAGGCCGGGCAACTGCCAGCCGACGGCACTCTTCCGGTCTGGCTGATCAATGATGGATTGCAGTCGGTGAGCGGAAAACTGACTTTCGCCGAGATCGCGGAGATGTTGGCCGAGTTGGCCAAGTGGGCTGATGCTGCACAAAATCCGCTAACGATGCGAGCGGTGATTACGGCCTCGTACAGCGTTGTCTAAGAGGAAAGCAGTGATGCATGAAATTTTTCTCTCGCCTAAGAGGCCGCCGGCATGCCCGGCTTACTGGCATCTCTACCCCATTGTTCGGTTTATCCTGGGAATATGGATCGTCGGAACGCGAGGCAGTGCAGCAGCTTTTCGCCTACCTTGAGAGTCGGCGCGCGCTCTGGATCCCATTTAACAGTGAGGATCATCAACAAGTAGTCAGCTCGGTTCTAGCCATGCGTGAACAACTGACTGCCGTCCAACGGAACCTCAGCTCAGGCAGTCCAGCTATTGATTCGATTCGCACAATGCGACTCACTTGTGAACGCTTTCTCACAGACACGCCCGAGGTGGAATTGTATTTTTATTCGAATCTCGGCGAGTTGCGCGGGATATTTGGCGGCGAGCTTGGCCGCCTAGCGAAAACATATGGTATAGAAGTTCAAGAGCCGCTTGCTTGGATCATCCCACCAGCTGATGAAGGACGGGTCGGCCGATTCATTCCTATTGGAGAGATTCCAAGAGTGATATACGTACCACTTCCGCCAAGCCGTGACCCATCGGGCAAACCCGAAACTCACAAGCTGAGTGCTGCTGGAGAGGGTGACGAGAGGTCAGACGGATGAGCGGTGTACCCAAACTGACGGAAACGCCCGGGCACTGCTGGGGCCGGGCTTGTCCTTCCGGGCGAGGTTAGAGTTACCTTGCGAGGGAGCAAAAGACCACGCCACCTACTACGTCGGTGCCGCCGGCCAAGTTCCGGGAATAGCTCTCTGCGACAACTAAACTCGAACCTGCGAAGTTGAGCAACTTGCATGCCCCTTTGCTGCTTTCAAGATTCATACGGATAGGAGACTAATGCTGTATCCAGTATCCATGCGCGCCTGAAATTTGCACTCCAAGTTAGTAGAGTTCTTGTGTGTCGTGTACCGGGAGTTCCGCTGCTGAGTTCGTGCTGGCCGATGAACAGCGTGCCGAACTGACTGCTAATTGGCCAATGGATTGACAAGGACGCCTGGCTCATACTCACCCGAGAGTATTGAGTGGACAATCGAGTCACGCCATACCCCTCTGGTGAACAAATGACCGCGAATACGGCCTTCTTCTATCATGCCGACTGCTAGCATTGTTCGCGCTGATATCTCGTTCAGCGGGCTTCGTGCTCCCCAGATACGATGCAGGCCAAGTTTCTTGAAACCCAGGTCAAGGAGCAAGCGCACGGTCTCCTTGCCTTTGCCTGTTCCCCAGTGGTCGGGCCGGAGCGCGAATCCGATCTGTCCGCTATCGTGCTCGCCCAGGGCAATTCGGGCTGCTCCGATCAACTCTCCTGTCTCAATATCGGCGACTGCAAGCATGTACTCGCTGCGCTCCGAAGCCGCAGCCGATTCCATTGCGACCTTAACTATATGGTCGACTTGCTCTGGCGTCCTGGCCTCAAAGCTCAGGTGCCGGGTCGCGTCAGCATTGCCATATACCTTGTGCAGAGCCTCAGTATCGTCGGCGGCGAATTCGCGTAGTTTCAGTCTTTGCCCAGCGAGTGAGACCGGGTACATTGTCGCCATCTTTAATTCATTGAGGCAAGGCGGCCGCGGGCGTTCTGCAGTAATCTTCTATCGACTCCTGCATGTCACGCGCGATTGGCGTATCGGCACGATTGGCGGTAATTACTCTGTGGACGTTGAGCAGGCTTCGCACGACACCATTGATTCGATGTCCGGTCGGCAATGCCAGGACCGCATCGATAGCGTCTTGTGCGCCATCGATTTCGTTGGCGCGGATATGAGCGATTGCTAGATCCGTCCGCGCCCCTGCGTCGTCGCCAAATGACTTGTCAGAGGCGCTTGCGCGCTCATATGCGCTTATAGCGTCGGATGCATACGCACGGGCGCGCTCACCCAGTGTCGGTGCCTTGGCCACAGCGTCTGGCAAAGTCGCGCACGCATCGGCAGCATAGTAGAGCTGGCGAGGCACCGAGAAATAGCACATTCCGCCAAGTTCATCCAACGCGTCGCGCCTGAGATGCTCGCGAATCTCTTCCGCTCGCTCGATCGCGCGTAGGCTTTCTTGTTCCTTGCCTAGCGCCGCCCACGCCCGGGCTTCCAGCCCTGCGAGCCAGACACGCACGCTTCCAGCATCGGTGCTCTCGCTTGCTGCCGACTGGGCATAGTCGAGCGCCTCTCTCGGCCGACCGGACCAATACGCAATGAGGGATTGCAGGCCGCGTATCCAGGCGGCAAGAGCACTGTTCTCGGCATTGCGCGCGCATAGCAGGGCGGTTCTTGCATGCGTCATTGCAGTGTAGGGATCACGCATGTCGTGAGCAGCTTTGGCTAGCATTCCCGAGAACAACCCGCCGAGAAGGTATAGATCCTTCGCCTCGTTCGGCCGCTGCCGACCTTCTAGTAGCGTAAATGTAATATCCTGAAGAGAGACGATGTCATTGATGATTTCGAACAGCGGGCGTTGCGGATATGCAACGGCAAGCCGCTGAGCCTCGGAGCGCAGCATATCCAGTGAGTGCGCTCCCACGTTGCTAGCGTCGGCAGTGGCGCTGAATCGAAGAGCCCTATGGGTAGCCATCGCAAGCATCCTTTCTGAGTCGAGTAGAGAGGAACCGTAGAACGTAGGCGAGGGACTGGCCGCTTTTACGTCTTCCGTTAACGTCCAGGCCGTAGACACACCAGCGTCATTAACGGCCGCTCTCCAAGGTTCCACCTCCCCTCGCTCGGCAACCTGGATTGGCCGCGACTGCAATTCGAGCAGCCGATCAACCTTATAGCCGAACATGTGCTCAAGCACGCGGCAGGCGTCGGGATGAGGAACCGTCTTCACCTTACCCGAATACCAACGCTCGAACTGACGCCGGGACACGGTGATCCGGGCCAGAGCAGGCTCGCGCTCGGCGGCGGCAAGTTCGGCGGCGGCCCGCATGAACTGGGTTTCGAAGGTCTCGAACCGTTGCCAATGCCGCTCTCTGACCAGCGCCCGCAAGAGCGTCTGCTCACCCGGCATCGTCGCTCCCGCATGGTTGGGGTTGCCTCAGTCCAGCGTAAGGGCCACCGGGGCGTCATGGCACCCCAACCGACGCTCCTGCGGGCCGGATGACGGTACTTATGACGGCCTTCATGTCGCCGACGACACCGGTGAGGCGGCAATGGAGGGGATCTTGTGACGTAGAAATGCGCCGCAGTTCTGACGCTTAATAGATGTCCCTGCAGGATGACCCCGCTGGCCGTGCGGTGATCAACCCGGATTAGGCGGTCTGGGAACCTGTTGCCAGCTTGCTAGTCGGAAAGGTGGTGGTGATGAGTGGCGGACACCCGAACTTGCGATCCAGCCGACTGCAATGCTGTGCCGCAGGTGGTGATCAGTTATGCGGGTTACTTGCGCGCCAGCACGCACGCGGAGCCGGAAGTGTCGGTGACCGGCGACCGTGCCAAAGTCAGCGTGGCTGTCCGGGGCAAGACGCTGGCGCTCGCCTTTCAGCTTCGCCGGCGGGAATGGGCGCTGGACAGTGCCGAACTCCGCTGCGGTGAGCAGGCGAGGACCTTCGGCCGCCGTGAGCTGACCCGGGCCGTGGCCGCCTTACTCGCGGCATGAACTCGGCATGAATTGAGTTTGACGGCGTATCGGACATGCAGAGGGAAGGTGATCGGGATGATCTGCACTACCGCAAAAGCTGATCTGATCAGCTCAGCAACCAGGCATAACTGCATAGAGGATCTCCCGCCGCTGCCTCGCGATTATCGGGAATCGGGCATGACGGACGAGTGGCCCCTGCGGTCCTTCATAGAACTTGGCGCATACACCGGAGCGGTGCGATGCGCCCGGCTGCACGCCCAGCTTGTGCTGCGGGAATGGGGTTTCACCGGGCTGAGCGACACGT
>WNFX01002410.1_pt1 | contig 62446 bp, 50 predicted proteins | sample 5400111 | NCBI WGS metagenome assembly WNFX01 (sample SAMN13153363, study PRJNA577476) | soil metagenome | isolation source: 40 cm soil or saprolite under grassland replicate 1 | place: USA:California | collected 2016-06-15
ATATGCGTTCTGGCTGTCGGATGAATACGCGCCAGCAGCGTCCCAACACCTCCCAGTTTCTGATGGGAGAGCCACATCGGTGGCCGGTGAGGAAGGAGAACGCCGCTTGCTCGCTCTTAACTTAATGTCTATGGGGCTTATAAATCGCGCCCCTACACAGGGATTGCAGATTTGGTGTACCAATCTGATGCTCACCCATATTACAGAGTTTGTAGCTTCTCGATAACGGCATCCGCCACCTGCGAGGTGCCGACCGCCGTGGGATCGTCCGGGCGCGGCTTCAGGTCGTATGTGACGTTCTTGCCCTCGGCGATGACCTGTGTCAATGCCTGCTCCAGGCGTTGAGCTGCATCGCGTTCGCACAGGTGACGCAGCATCATGACGCCGGAGAACATCATCGCCATTGGATTGACCTTGTTCAATCCCGCGTACTTGGGCGCGCTGCCGTGCACCGGCTCAAAGACCGCGCACTGGCTGCCGATATTCGCGCCCGGCGCCACACCCAATCCGCCGATCAGCCCCGCCGAGAGGTCGGAGATGATATCGCCGTAGAGATTTGGCAGCACGAGCACATCGTAGAGTTCGGGCTTCTGTACCAGTTGCATACACATATTGTCCACGATGCGATCTTCGTACTGGATATCATGATATTCCTTCGCCACCTCGTGCGCCGTGCTCAGAAATAGTCCGTCGGAGAGCCTCATAATGTTGGCTTTGTGTACGGCGGTCACCTTCCGTCGATTATTGGCACGTGCATATTCAAATGCAAACTTAACGATGCGACGTGTGGCGGCCACCGAGATATATTTGATGCTGATTGCTGAGTCAGGATCGAGCAGGTGTCCCGTTGTGTGTGCAATGGTCTCGAGCATCTCTTCGTAACCGGGGATGCCGCGCTGAAATTCGAGGCCAGAGTAGAGGTCCTCAGTGTTCTCGCGCACGATAATCAGGTCGATATCTTCGTAGCGCGAACGGAGTCCTTTGTAGGTCCTGGCGGGTCGCAGGTTGGCGTACAGATCAAGTTTTTTACGGAGCATCACATTGGCGCTGCGCTGTCCCTTGCCGACCGGCGTAGTGATCGGTCCCTTCAACGCCACCCTGGTGCGCTTGATCGACTCAAGCACTTCATCCGGCAAGACTGTGCCATACTTTGCCAGCATCTCCGCTCCTGCCTGACGCATGTCCCACTCAAACTGCACCCCGGTTGCCTCCAGGACCCGGCGCGTCGCCTCGGTGATTTCTGGCCCTGTTCCGTCGCCTGGAATGAGCGTTACCGCATGCGGCATGTAATCCTCCAATGATTGCAGAATGTATCTAGATCAGGAGAGTCAGTAAATTACCTTGAGATTATATCACATTCTCCCTGCCATTCTGCTTGTTTCGATTACTGCACATTCCTGCTTCTGCTTCTACTTGCTGATGCCTTTTTTGCCGCAGTGCCAGCTTTTCCTCGCATTGCGCCTGTTGTGGCCGGGGTCCGCTTTGTCATTCTGCCGCTGGCGCGTGTCGTCGTGCGTTTGCTTGTTGTGGCCTTTGTCGTCGTCCCCTTCGTCGGCTCCGCTTTTTTGCGTGTGGTGGTACGGCGTGTTGTGGGGGCCTGTTCCCCCTCCTGCGCCGTCGTTTTCTTGCGCGTCGTCTTCTTCGCGCCATCCGCCTGGGGCCGTTCCTCAGCATTGCGTTGAGGAACGATCACCTCTTGATAGCAGACAGGGTCCTGTCCCGGCCTGGGCACGACCATCAGGCCTCCGCATTTGGGACAGAGATCGGGCACAGGCTTCTCCCAGATAGCGAAGTTGCAGGTCGGATAGTTGGCGCAGCCGTAGAAGACGCGCTTCTTCTGCCTGGTTTTGCGCTCCACAAGATCACCATGGCAGTTCGGGCACAGCGCCCCCGTCTTGTTGACGAACGAGCGGCGATAGCTGCACTCTGGAAAGCCGGAGCACGAAATGAAGCGTCCGAAGCGTCCCGTGCGGATAACCAGGGTGCGCCCGCAGTCGGGGCACGTCTCTTCCAGTTCCTCCACAGGCTTCTGCACGCGATCCATCTCGGCCTCGGCCTTCTTCATGGTCTCTTTGAAGTCGCCATAAAAGGTATGAAGGAACTTCGTCCAGGAGAGTCGTCCCTCCTCAACATCGTCCAGTTCGCGCTCCATCTCAGCAGTGAAGCCCGTATCGACGATATCGGGGAAGTGCTTGTTCATAACCTCGTTGACGGTCACACCCAGCCACGTCGGGACGAAGCGCCGCTGATCCTGTTCGACGTAGCCGCGGTCCTGAATCGTACTGATAATCGGGACGTAAGTGCTCGGGCGCCCGATCCCCTCCTCCTCCAGCTCCTTGATCAGGCTTGCCTCCGTAAAGCGCGGTGGTGGCTGTGTAAAGTGCTGCTCAGGTTTAAGTGCGTGCAGGTCCAGGTTCTCGCCCACCTGCATCGTCGGTAGCAAGCGTTCGTCTTCTTCGCGCGGCCAGACGGCATAGAAGCCGGGAAACTTGAGATTAGAGCCCGTCGCGCGAAAGACATACTGCCGGGCGACGATATCTACTCGTACTGTGTCGAAGACGGCGGACGCCATAAAGCTGGCCACGAAGCGGCGCCAGATCAGGTTGTAGAGCTTGAACTGATCCGCTGTGAGATACGTCTTGACGCTCTGTGGTGTCAGCGCGACATCGGTCGGACGGATGGCTTCGTGCGCGTCCTGTGTGGTCGCCTTTGCCTTCCCCGTGCGTCCCGGTCCCACGTATGGCTGTCCAAATTCAGTGCCGATGTAGCTCTTGACCTTTGCCTGCGCCTCGTCCGATATGCGCGTGGAGTCGGTACGCATATAGGTGATCAGGCCCTGGTGGCCGCGCTCGCCCAACTCTATGCCTTCGTACAGTTGCTGCGCCAGGCTCATCGTTTTCTTCGGTTTGAAGTACAGCCGTATCGAGGCGTCCTGCTGCATGGTACTCGTCGTGTAGGGCAGGTATGGCTGGCGGCGCTGCTCGCGCTCCTCGTACTTCAAGATGCTGTACGTTGCCCCCTGCAGCTCAGCCAGAATCGTGTCCGACTCCTCCTTGGAACTGATCTTTATGCGCCCCTTCTCAGCCTTGACCGCCTTTGCGCCATTCGAGCCGTTCTGACTGGCGGCCTGCTCCTCGCTAGCGGCCTCCTCGTTTGTCAGGGCCGCGATATCCTTGAGGCGCGAGATGAGCGTCGCTTCGAAGCGTTCGGACTGCTGCTGCTTGCTCAACGTTGCGATGATGCTCCAGTATTCCTCGGGAACAAACGCCTGGATCTCGGCCTCGCGATCGCAGATCAGGCGTAGCGCCACCGACTGCACGCGTCCGGCGCTGGTCCCTGACTGGATGCGGCGCCAGAGCAGAGGACTGATTTTATAGCCGACAAGACGATCGAGGACGCGGCGCGCCTGCTGTGCGTTGAACAGGTCCTCATTTATCGTACGCGGCTTTTTGATGGCGTCCTGCACGGCTCCTTTGGTGATCTCGTGAAAGACGGCGCGATGTGGATTCTGGAGTCCGAGAATGTTTTTTAGCGACCAGGCGATAAACTCGCCCTCGCGATCGGGGTCAGGAGCCAGATATACCTCATCGGCCCGCTTCGACGCGGCCTTCAGCTCATCGATCAGGTGATCCTTCTTTTCGATGATCTCATACTGGGGCGCAAAATCCTTGCGCGTATTCACGCCCAGGCCCTTCTTGGGCAGGTCTATGATATGTCCCATAGAGGCCAGGACCGTAAAGTCCCGCCCCAGAAATTTTTCAATTGTTTTGGCTTTCGCCGGTGACTCAACTATTACAAGCTTCTTTGTCATCGCTTCTTCTGACCCTTACATCGCTCAACAATAATCCGCTTACACACGATTCCACTTCACGCATAGAATAGCATACGTTGACAAGAGGGTATTTTACCATCTTTGTCTTTGCATTCAATGTAACTCAAAACGCAACACAGAAATTTCCTGGTAGCATACCACATCTTTGCAATAGCCTCATCTTCTCTTATGCGCCTGTATCTTGACCGTCAACGGCTATAGATGCTATGCTGCTCACAACTACTATAACAGATACACATAGGTGAGCTGATTTCGGAGGATCGCAAGCATGCCCAGAGAACGACCATCTCGTCCCGTCTCGCAAGAGACTACGCCATCTCCTGAGGAGCGTGAGACGGATCAAGCGCCGCTTGCTGCCGACCGGCTGAAAGATACGAAGGGCCGTCCAGGCTCGCGGCGCCGGCGGGCCGCACTCAACGCGGGCGTAGCCGTGATCGCGGGCCGCACCGTGGGCGCGCTCAGCCGCCGTCTGCGCCTGGGCGGCGGGACGAGCATTGTGGGCGTCGTTGCGCAACGCGTCTATCCAGATATCGTTGAACACCTGGCGGCCCAGCTCGAATACGGGTGTGTGCTCGTTACAGGGACCAATGGGAAGACGACGACGAGCAGCTTCATCGCCGCTATTCTGCGCGACGGCGGACTGTGCGTGTGGCGCAACCGCGAGGGCTCGAACCTGGAGCGTGGCGTGGCAAGCTCACTTGTCATTCGCGCGCTCCCCAACGGCCATCTGCGACGTTCCGGACGCGCCATCTCCGTGCTGGAGATCGACGAAGCCGCCCTTCCTCGCCTCGTCCAGGAGCTTCCAGCGCGCGTCGTGATCTTCACTAATCTCTTTCGCGATCAGCTCGACCGCTACGGTGAGGTTGATAGCGTGGCCTCGCTCTGGCGCACGGCCATTAGTCAGCTCCCGGATAGCACGACGCTCGTCTTGAACGCGGACGATCCCGGCGTAGCCTTTCTGGGGGAGTCGTTCGCGGGCCAGAAACTCTACTACGGCATCGATGACCTCTCGCTGAACCAGCTTGCACAGCCAGGGACGACACGCTACCAGGTGATGGATACGCGCACCTGCCCGCGCTGTGGCAGCGAGTTCGTCTATGACGCACGCTTCTATAGCCATATGGGTCACTATCATTGCCCACAGTGTGGCCTACAGCGTCCCCAGCCCGACATACGCGCGCTACAGATCCAGCAAGATACATTTGACCGCCAGCGCATACAGGTAGTGGTCGGTACTCAACAACAGGAAGTGGTTATTCCTTTACCGGGCCTTTATAATATATATAACGCACTTGCCGCGATTACCGCAGCTCGCGCGCTTGATGTGGAGTGGGAGCCGATGATCAGTGGTATCGAGCAATCAAAGCCTGCTTTTGGACGCGGCGAACGCGTTCAGGTAGAGGGGCGCACGCTGCGTTTGTTGCTGGCAAAAAATCCGACCGGCTTTAACGAAGTCCTGCGGACGCTGTTCAGCGAAGGCGCTCCGCGGCACATTCTCTTCGTGTTAAATGATAACATCGCCGATGGCCGGGATATTTCCTGGATCTGGGATGTAGATTTCGAAAGGGCGGTCGGGCTGACGGGTACACTGGTGGTGGCTGGGACCCGCGCATTCGACCTGGGACTGCGTTTGAAGTACGCAGGCGTTGCAGAGGAGGCGATGACAATAGTTCCACCTTTTGCCCTCCGCGCGGCGCGCGAGACGACCAGATCAGGACGTATGCGCCGCGCAATAGGCCCGCGAGGTGTAGGGGCGCGATTTATAAGCCCGCGATTTATAAGCCCGTCCGCCGCCCGTGTCTATGGATTGAAGAAGGCGCTGGACGTGGCGCTTGAGCAGACCCCCGTAGGCGAGACCCTGTTTATCGTACCAACGTATACCGGTCTATTAGAGGTACATCGTGAGCTGGAGCAGCGCGGGCTTACACCACACTACTGGGAAGGGAAGGATGCATGAGCGATAATTCCGCCCGCTCTCTCACGCTGGGACATTTGTATCCAGATCAACTGAATTTGTACGGAGATCGTGGTAATATTGTAACATTGCGGCGCCGCTGTGAACTGCGCGGTATTGCGTTGCGTGTGGTTGGTCTGGGTATCGGCGATGCGCTGGCACCAGACGAGTATGATATGTTGTTTATTGGTGGTGGACAGGATAGAGAGCAGGCCCCGGTCTCCCAGGATCTTTATGAGATGAAAGGAATCGGGCTGTGGGCGGCGATAGAAGACGATATGCCGGTGCTGGCGGTCTGCGGTGGCTACCAACTGCTCGCGCACTACTACCGCCCGGCGGATGGACCCGATATGCGTGGCCTTGGCGTGTTCGACGCCTGGACGGTTCACAAAGGTCCTGGCGCACCACGCTGCATCGGCGATGTGGCGATCACCTGGAACGGCATGACCGTGGTAGGTTTTGAAAACCATGGTGGTCGCACGTACCTCGGGACCACTAAGCCGCTGGGCAGGGTGCTGAAGGGATATGGCAATAACGCCGAAGACCATGCCGAGGGAGCCGTCTATCGCAATACCTTTGGGACGTACCTGCACGGCTCTCTACTACCGAAGAATCCACATTTTGCCGATCATTTGATAGAATTGGCTTTGCGCAGGAAGTACGGTGATCGTCTGTATCTTGAAGAAGAAGAGCCGCTCAATGGTAGCATCCGTATGCCCGACACCCTGCCACTAGAAACGATATCGCTTACACCATTGAATGACACACTAGAATGGGAGGCCCATGCTTCCCTGCTTGAACGTCTAGGATTGCACAATGAGGCGATCGCTGCATTGCGCACGCAGAAGGGCTGATTCGCTTGTTCAACTAATGAGGAAGGCGTTATGAGTTTTGATCGGTCATTGGCTCGCTGCTCGTTCTGCGGACGCCACTCTTCGGAGGTGCGTCGTATGATAGCAGGGCCAGGGGCAGCATACATCTGTGACGATTGTCTGCAATTATGTAATGAGATTCTTCAAGATGCGACGCCGTTTTCAGCGCAAACCCTGGAACTTGCCTCTCGTCCGCCTGTGGTGATGGCGGTACCCCAACTCGAGACTCAGGAGCGTGGGTCGCTTTCAACACGCGCCGAACCAGCGCGCGTCGTGACACTGGAATTGGAGCAGAAACAGCAGGGCATGACGCTGATATTGCACCAGTTGCATTACTATCAGAGCTACTTCGAACTCCATTACCTGTGGATTCGACCACCGTTCAGCACGGGTTTTGCTTTCGTCCCACGCATCATCTTTTTCTTGAAGGATAATATCGGTACCCAGTGGACCGGGGAGCGTGGAGGGATGTTGCTGGCCCGGCCAGAACTGGCCGGCGGCCCCAATAACGCCGTCTACCAGGGGAATGCGAAGTTCCGTCCGCTCCCGTCACCAGAGGCCCGTACGCTTACCATTCGTGCCACTGACCCGCTCGGTCAGTTTGAGGATCTGGCTCCGCAACCGTGGGAGTTCGAAGTGATGTTGTAGCGCGTTTTTGTGTCGATGCAAGCTGGCAGCATGAATATCTGTTCAGGGCTCCTCAGCGGTCCTGTGTGGTTGGCGCAGTGGCGGCCCGAGCCGCCACTGCGCCAACCACACAGGAATCATGCGAGCCGCGCAGCGCGCGGAGCCACGAGGAGTCAGAAAAGAGGTCTTGAATAGATACTCATGCTGCTTTTATATGTGGTCAGTCGAGCGTGGGAACCAGGAGGCCGTATCCACCATCCTCAAGCCGATACATCACGTTGACGCTATTTGTTTCAGCATTAAAGAAGGGATAGAACGCAGCCTTGCTCTTCTCCATCTCCGCGATCACCTCCTGATCGTTCATGGGCTTCGTGGGGAGGCGGCGGATCTCCATCACGCGCGACCATATCTCCTCGTTATGCCCCTCATCGACCGTATCCTCAAGCTCTTCGTCCTTTTCTGGATCAAGGACCGCGAGGCGACCGGAACGCGAGAGCGAGAGCACCCTGGCCGTCTTGTGACGACGCACCGCCGTCTGCCTCTGCTTCTGACGCCCGATCTGCGTTACCACTTTATCAAGCACCAGGTCGAGCGCCGTGCTCGCGTTGAGCGCGCTGACCTCACTGTGAATAGGATGTGCATGCCCCGAAAGTGCAAGCTGCACCGAGAAGCGATCACGCGCGCTGCGCGTCTGCTCCTCGGACACCGTTACCTCAATACGCGCATCTCCACCGAGCAAGCGAGAGAGACGCTGAACTTTTCGTTCGATCCGTTGACGCAACTCCGGTGTAACCTGCATCTGTCTACCTTTGATAATGATCTGCATAGTATGCTTCCCCTTTACGTCCAACAACACAACAGAACAAATGGAACAGATGGCTCTTCTCGGAAAATGTACGGGTATATCGTTTATTATACCACCAGAATACAACTGTATGGGAAATAAGTAGGAGTTTCTGACGAATCTCCCCTTTTTCAGGTTAAATGTAACATCATACATTGTTTCTCCAACATAGCCGCAAGGGACGGTAAAGAAGGAGGCACCACTTGCCAGGTACACTCCCCATACGCTATGTTGAAGAATTTATGTATTATGTCAATGAACTATATGAATATCCTGTTACTTTTTACCGACTATTCGACACCTTCAGGCCCCAAAAATGAACTTTAATTCATCTTTAAACGGGGTAAATTCAGAGAATGTTCATTGACTAATGATAAGATACTATCGGTGTCTACGTTCATGTACAAGTTTATTGATTTGTGGAAGGGTAAGTGGTTTATGACAGAAATACCGGGTGATCAGCACATCACCTATCAGTTGCAGTATCGCAAATGCGGCAAGGCGTCATGCAGCACCTGTCGCAATGGTCAGGGGCATGGCCCCTACTGGTATGCCTATTGGCGAGAGGGATCGCGTCTGCGATCGGGTTACGTGGGAAAGGTACATCCGAATCAACCCAATCAGTCGGCACCGATCGGTGCCGACGCGGCGCAAAAAGAATCAGATCAGGTGACCCATATGGATCAGCAGAAGGCTGCGGGCCTCGCCCTGGAGAGACACACCGCCGCTCCCGCCTTGCCGCGCTAGGCGGTTACTACCCGCCTGTCCAATACACATTGTATTAAGGGCCGCTCTATCCCTGGTGGTGTCTCTCATCTGTGCCGGGTGCCTCTCTACCCACTCGGCACTCCCATCTCTGTTTCCTTCGGCGATGATCAAGCCGCTCGCACAGGTCTTCTCGCGGCGGTTGTCCAATGTGATAAAATAATGCTACTATTAACTGTGCATATATAGGATTTAGAAGTATGAAATGCCCATTTTGTGGCGGCACTGAGTCGCGCGTGAAGGACTCGCGCGATATCGGCGACGCTATTCATCGCCGACGCGAATGCGAGCAGTGTAAAGGTCGCTTCAGTACATATGAACGCGTCGAGAAATTCCACCTGATGGTGATCAAACGCGACCAGCGCCGCGAGCCTTTCGATCGGCAAAAACTTTCGGTCGGCGTGCGCAAAGCCTGCGAGAAGCGTCCCCTACCCGCTGGCGAGATCGAGAACGCGGTGGAGGAGATCGAGCAGGAGCTCTATCGCTTCGGCAAACAGGAGATCCCCAGCAGCATGATCGGCGAACTGGTGATGGACCAGCTCCGGCGTATGGATCAGATCGCGTATATTCGCTTCGCGAGCGTCTATCGCTCCTTCGGCGATGTGGAGACGATGTTCGAGGAGATTCAGAAGCTCTTGCACCGCGAAAAATCGGATGGCCTCCATCAACTGCCCGCTGAAGAGCTTTGAACTGCATGCCCGCTGCTTGCTTCAGAGGTTCGTTTTCTGATGCAATGCGTCAGCCAGATGAGCCGTGAAGGGACGGCTCTCTGGTTGTATTTCAGTACCTTACCACTCCCGCCTGCGCGTCTCCACCTTCCGCAGACGGCGGCTGAGCGAAGCGAGCAGCTTCAATGCAATGTCGGGATGCTGCCGCAGTATGCCGCGAAACTCCCATACCGGCAGTACAATCACATCGACGTCGCCCTCCGCCGTAGCGGTTGCTGAACGTGGCAGATCATCCAGCAGAGCCATCTCGCCCATCACTTCGCCTGGTCCCGCCGTCCCCAGGTCGATCTCGGCCCTGTCGGGATTGTTGGACTGCGTGAGGCGAATCTTGCCGCTCTTGACCACATACAGGCCCACGCCGGTATCTCCTTGCTTGAATATGGTGGAACCTGCGTTATACGTGCGTTCCTGGCTACTTTTGGCAAGCACCTGGAGCTCTTTCTTTTCTAATGTCGAGAAAAGGTCTACACGCGCGAGTGTATCTTCATTCATAGGTTACTACTGCCTTTCGAAATAGTCGCGTCCATCTCCGTCTCAGGCAAGCTGCCAGACGGAGACGCCCGTTACGCCCTGAATGTTATAGCTGTAGAAGTCCTCGCTATTATATCATTATATGGCGATCTTGTGGATAGCTTTCCTGAGCGAGTATCGTACACCCTGGGCTCTCGGCACCTCTAAACCCTCACTTGCTCGAGAGACTGTCTATATCATCGCTAAGACGCTGGACCGATGGAACTTGAGCGAGGATGGAGGTTCCTCGCCCTGGAGCGCTCTCAATCTGAAACATGCCACCCAGGCTGCTGATACGTTCCTGCATCGAGTGCAGACCGAGATGGCCTGGAAATGAGCCCATCGGATCAAACCCTATCCCATCGTCACGTACCTCCAGGATGATCGCCTGAGCAGTCTGGCTCAGTCCCAGGTTCACCTTATTCGCACGGGCATGCTTGACCGTGTTATGCATCGCCTCTTGCGCGATACGGTAGAGTTCCTGTTTGACCTTGAGCGGCAGTTCAGGTTCTTCGCAAAGCTGCGTCAGGACAGTAATGCCATGACGTGCCTGGAGCGCTGCGCCTTGCTTGGAAAGTGCGGTGACCAGTCCCTCGCTTTCCAGCGATTCGGGGCGCAGTTCGAAGATCAGGGCGCGCATCTCGTCCAATGCCGCCTCTGCCAGTGAGAGTAAGTAGTCCAGCGACTCAGGCAACTCATTCGGATCGCGGTCGAGTTGAATACGGGCGGTATGCAGACCCAGCGCAATACCATAGAGCGCCTGGGAGACCGAATCGTGCAGCTCGCGTGCCAGGCGTTGGCGCTCCTCAACGGCTGCCAGTTCCTGTGCCTGTTCATAGAGTTGCGCATTCTCAATCGCAATCGCTGCCTGATTGGCAATTGCCAGGACGAGCGCGGCATGGTGCGGCGTAAAGGCATTCTCTTCGCTTGCAGTCAGCACAAGCATGCCGATTACCTGATCTCTCAACGTCAACGGCACGATCAGACAGGCACGGACATCGTGAAAGGTCGTTTCCCTGATCTCACTCATTGCCACACGAAAGGCCTGGGCCAGGGGCGAATCATTATGCACGTTATGCATGATAATCGACTCGTGGGAAGTGATCGTCTCCCAAATCAGCCCCAGGTGCTTGAGTGGAAAGCGTAGTTGCATCAGTTGTTCTTGTGGAGTAGGACTTCGGCTGTCAAGGATGAGAAGATCCTCACCCTTCATCGCTAAGATTGCGGAGCCCGTGTAGTCGACGACGGTCTTGAGTTGATCGAGGATCAGACCCAACAACGGCTTTAACTGGAGGGTAGAGGCCACTGTATGGGAGATCTCTAGCAAGGAGGACAACTCGCGGGTGCGTTCCTCCACCCGCTGCTCCAGGTGCTCACGGGAGCGCTGCAAGTCCGAGGTCAACTGAACGGCGTGGGCAGCCAGCCCGGCCTGGCGGGCCAGTTCGTCCAGCAAGCGCCTATCGGCAGAAGCCAGGGCTTCACCCGGCGTGCGTGAGGCAAGATGCAATTGCCCCACGGTCTCTGCCTGATAGACCAGCGGCAGGATGAGAGGGTCTCCAACGAGTTCTCCGGCACTCGCCGCCAACGCAAAGGTTACTTCCTTGCGGTCGGATGAGTGCTCCGCAGAAGTCCCCCAGACTTCTTTGCTAGACGCGCTAGCGTCGTTTCCGACCGAATAAGAAGGATCCTCCTGCTTCAACAGAATGGCCACATACGGCAACTTGAGGGCCTGGGCCACGGTTTCCACAATGGCCGATAACACGGCATCTGGAGCCAGTGTTACCTCCAACCGCTGGCTCAAACGGGTAATGACGGCATAGGGTTCGTCCCGTTGCCCGTAGAGCAGACGGTTCACCCCTCGCTGCAAGAAGGCGCGCAGGGGTTGGAAGAGAGCCGCGATCAGGCCCGTTGCCACTAACGAGATCAATAGATTGCCGCTGGTCCCAAAGAGGGCGCCCAGGTATCCCACCACCAGCACGTACAGACCTACAATGCTCACCGTCAGGATGCCATAAACCAGCGTGCGATTGATGATGAGATCAATGTCAAAGAGGTGCGAGCGTAGGATGGCAACACCGATCGAGAGCGGGAAAAGGAGAAGAAAAAGATAGAGGGCGGTGCCAATAATCAAATCGGCAAGAGGACCTTGTGGAACGAACGAGGGAAAGAAAGCAGTAAATGTGGTTAATACCAGGAAACCCCCAAGCCCGATTGAGATACCGAAGACGACCCACTTCGTCTGCTGTCGTTGGACCGCGTTGGACACACGTTGGTAGCGATAGATCTGTGCGACCAGTATACTACAGACAAAGCCGAGGAACACCACACCAGCGAGCGTGGAGGAACGCAAAAAAAGGAAAAAGCCATTCAGAGCCCAGAACACGATCACCCCTACCCAGAGCCAGCGCGTCCAACGCGGGACAAATCGTCCTGTAGGAAACATGTAGAAGAAGAGGAAAATAGAGATGTTGCCCAGGAAGATCACGAACTGGCCTGGCAACCACCAGACTGTAGGAAGTGTGGCCAGCTCACTGGCATGGAAAGCCGCTGGAAACGTCACGAGGCTGACTGAGGCAATGAGTGCCATACGGTCGTTAGACCGGCGCCAGAAGAGCACTGCGCCGATGGCAGCGTAGACAACAGCAAAGACCATGACGAGTGCGACCTGGTACGCCGCAAAGGAGTCGAGAGAGAGACCCAACGCCTGAATCGCTCGCAGGTAGTCAGGAGTCATTTGCCCGTTGTTCCTGCATGTAGCAAGGGTACCGGTGCAGAGAACATGGAGGAACGAAAAATAGCCAGGGATGCTGGCGATTACCAGGCCCAGAGCCAGCACAGCAATAACTACCCACACGACGCGTACAAGAAGGAGCCAACGGCCTCGCAAGCGCGTATCCGTTTCTCTTTGTGGCTGAGCATCCACCGTGGCCTTCGTTGAGGCAGACGGGAGCTTCATCACAGACACTCCTTTGCGGTTACCTGGTTCTCGCCAGGGCGAGTGAACTGGTATTTCAGTTTCAAAAGGCGTCTATTCATGACTCGCTCTCAGCCAGTCGCATCAGGCGAGCCAGGAGAGACGAGACCCACGCGGATCGCATAGAGCGTGGCCTGGGTGCGGCTCTGCACCCCCAGTTTCGAGAGGATTCTGCTCACGTGCGTTTTAATGGTCTGCTCCGTATTATGCAGACTGCGGGCGATTTGTTTGTTGGATTGCCCCTGAGCCAGCAGCCGTAGCACGTCGGTCTCGCGTTCAGTGAGGGGTTCGGGACTCTCAGGAGTACTCACCGCCTGCATCAGGCGCGCCGCAGCTTTGGGTGTCAACTGAACCTGCCCGTCAGCGGCGGCTTTGATCGCCTGACATAACGCGTCGGCCTGCGTATCCTTCAGCAGGTAGCCAATAGCTCCCGCACGCACCGCACCCACCACTGAGGCATCTTCCAGGACGCTGGTGAGGGCCAGCACCTCGGTCTCGGGTAATGCACGCCGGATGGCAGCGGTGGCGGCAATGCCATCCATTACCGGCATCACCAGGTCCATCAATACTACATCCGGCTTGAACTCCTGGGCCAGGCTCAACGCCTCGGCACCGTCCGCCGCCTCACCAACCACCTCCAATTCGGGGTCATACTTCAGGAACGTCCGTAATCCCTTGCGCACCACGCTATGGTCGTCAACGAGCAAAATGCGAATAGTCATAATGCGCCCCCTTTTGATAGCGCTTCTTCCCCCTACGAAAGTTGTAGAAGAAATCCATCCTTTGCGAGATGCGTTTGCCGTTGCCGGAACCTATACTTGCTCTATCTTGATAGTCATCACTGCAACGCTGCTGCGCAGCTACACTGCGTGTCAACAGTGATGCAAGGTAGTATCAGAAGTCAGGAATGTGAGGCGTGTCCATCATAGCTGACCTGATTGATAAGCATCACTACAGTGCGGAAGTGAAAAACTCTGCTTCTTATTGTACCATACCTCTTCTGCCTCTGGCAGGGTCAGAGACATGATGGGGTAGACAGACGAGGTTCTGATGATTCGATTGTTGCTCGTAGATGACCAGCCAGCAGTGCGGCGCGGATTGCGTTTGCGCTTCCATCTGGAGCCGGACATGCAGGTCGCTGGGGAAGCAAGCACTGGCAGAGAGGCACTGACCCTGGCGCAGACACTCACGCCCGACGTGGTGCTGATGGATATCGAGATGCCGGATATGGATGGCATCGAGGCCACAGCGGCCCTGCGGATGGTCGCCCCACAGAGCGCCGTCGTGATCCTGAGCATCCATAACGAGAAGCAAACGCGCCTACGGGCGCAGGCTGCTGGGGCAACCGCGTTCGTGGAGAAACGAGGAACCACTGATACGCTGCTGGCTGCCATTCGCCAGGCAGCCGGACAGGCAGGAATAAATCTCGAGTAAATTGTAGCACGAGGAACACGTGATAACATCCATTTCTCACACGAAAGGAACCACACCATGTCTACCATCGCAACACCGTCGCAACCTGCGGCCTCTTCACCACTTCGGCGTCTCATTAGTGACCATCCGTTAGTTGCCTACTTCGTCATCGCCTTTGCCGGGACCTGGCTGCTCATACTGCCCATACTGCTTTCCAAAAATGGCGTTGGGCTCCTCCCTTTCAGCTTCTCTGATATCGGGTTGGTCCTGGTTGGCGCACTTCCAACTGTGTGTGGACCCACGCTGGCTGCTCTCACGGTGACCGCCGCCATCTCTGGCAAAGCAGGCGTGGGGAGGTTCCTGCGCCGCTATCTCCAATGGCGCGTCGGCGTCCCGTGGTACCTGCTCGCGCTCGTCAGCTTTCTGCTGGTCTACCTGTTGAGTGTGTGCATCCCATTTGGGGCAGGTCCCCTCCTGGCCTTCATCCGGCAGTGGTCGCTCCTCTTCAGCGTATTCCTGCCCTTTCTGGGGCTGCAAATTCTCTTCGTTGCCTTATGGGAAGAGCCCGGCTGGCGGGGCTTTGCTCTGCCCCGCTTGCAACAACGCTACGGCCCGGTGCTGGGCACCATCGTGCTGGGGACCCTGCACTCCCTGTGGCATCTGCCCACCGGCTTCGTTATAGGTGGTCCCCTCTACCCCTTTGCCCTCACGACCTTTGTGACCTTCGTGTTGACAGGCATTGCCGGCACGTTCATTTACACCTGGATCTACAACCACGCGAAGGGCAGCATCCTCATCGCGATTCTGATCCACGCCGCGGCCAATGCGGCCAGCGGTCTTGTGAACCAACTGCTTCCCGCGAATCCGCATCTGAGCGGCCTGGCTGCTGCCCTCAATAACGACAATTGGAGCCTGGTCATCGCCTTTGGAGCAGTGGCAGTGCTGCTGGTCGTCGCAACCCGCGGGCGCCTGGGGTACAAACCGGAGCAGAACGCGCAGCTCATTGAGGCGCCGCGACCAGCAGAAATGCCTGCGTCCGGTGCTGGTGAGTAGACTGGACGTTCGTGAAAGCAAGAGCCGGCTTGTATCACTGGCAAGAAAGGAAACATACCATGTCTACCATCACCACTACGTCGCAGCCTGTGACCTCCTCTCCGCTTAGGTGTCTGATCAGTAGTCATCCCCTGCTGGCCTACTTCGTCATTGCCTTCACGGGGACCTGGGCCTTCCTGGTGCCCTTCGCGCTTTCCAGAAATGTGAATGGGCTTGATCTCCTCCCCTTCACACTCCCAGATAGCGCGTTTCTTCTCGCTTTTGTGCTCGGTACCTTTGCCGGTCCGGCCCTGGCATCCCTCACCGTGACCGCCGTCACGTCTGGCAGAGCAGGTGTGGGACAGCTGCTGCGCCGGTGCGTGCAATGGCGGGTGGGCATCGGGTGGTACCTGATGGCCATCTTCGGCCCTCTCCTCATCCTTCTGGTGGGCTACAGCGTCTTTTATGGGGTGAACTTGCCCCTTGCTCTCTTGATCAAGTGGCCGCTCCTATTCACCGTGTTCTTCCCACAGGCCGTGCTCATCATTCTGACCGGGTCGTTCGCAGAAGAACTGGGCTGGCGCGGATTTGCGCTGCCGAGATTGCAACAACGCTACGGCCCCGTCCTGGGGACTATCATCCTCGGCACGCTGCATGGTCTGTGGCATTTGCCCGCGTTCTTTACGAGGTTGCTTGGACCGTTCAGCCTCCCCAACTATGCGGGTTTCCTCATCGGCGCGATTGCCCTCACGTTTCTCTTCACCTGGATCTTCAATCACACGCGGGGCAGTGTGCTCATCGCGACGCTCACCCATGGGTGTAACAATGCAGCCGGTAGTCTGGGTGCTTTACTCATCCCCGCGCAACTTGTCGTCAGTGGATGGGCGCGTCCCTTCATCTACGGAGGCTGGCAGGCAGAGAATATCGTGATATTCGGCACCTGTGCGGTGTTGCTCATCATTTTCACCAGAGGCCGCCTCGGGTACCGACCGGATCGTAATGCGCAACTCATCGAGACACCGCTGCCAGCAGAGACGCCGCTGGCAGTTGAAGTTGAGCCGATTGGACGTTCGTAAAAGCAAGAGCTTGCTTAAATCTCTCACAAGAAAGGAATCACACCATGTCTACCATCGCAACACCGTCGCAGTCTGTGACCTCCTCACCACTCAAGCGTCTTATCAGGGATCATCCGTTGGTCGCCTTCTTTGTCATCGCGTTTGCGGGGGAATGGATTGCCTTCCTGCCTCTGGTGCTTGCCCAGAATGGCCTGGGCCTGCTGCCCTACACCATCCCAGAGATAGGGCTTGTTCCGCTGGCTGAATGGTTCGCGATCCCTGCCTCCATACTCGGGCCGACCCTGGCCGCCTTTACTGTGACCGCTATCACCGCTGGAAAAGTGGGAGTGCGGCAGTTATTGCGGCGCTATGTGCTCTGGCGTGTTGGTCTGCGCTGGTACCTCCTCGTGCTTGTTGGCGTGCCCCTGTTCCAACTTGCGTGCTCGAGTATCTTCCTCGGGATAACACCACTGGCTGCTTTCTTCCAACAGTGGCCGCTCTTCTTCACGACATACCTGCCAAACATCTTGATCATTGCTGTTGCGGTGCAAGTCTGGGAAGAAGGAGGCTGGTCGGGCTTCGCGGTCCCCAACTTGCAGAAGCGCTTCGGAGCATGGCGCATGACGCTGATCCTCGGTCCACTGTGGGCCTTGTTTCACCTGCCCGCTTTCTTTGTTCCAGGGCAGATTTTTGATCATAAAGTAGGGGCGATCACCATGATTGTGCAGATGGCGCTCTTAATCATACTGGCAGTACTGACCAGGATCGTCATGACCTGGATCTTCAATAATACGAAAGGTAGCCTGCTCATTGCGATCCTCTTGCACGCGGCGTTGGATGCGAGCAATAGCGGAAGTGACTTTATTCATCATCTCTTGTCCGCATCTCAACTCGGAGGCTATGGCCTGGGGTCAGCTCTCCTCTTCCCGGTCGTCGCAGCGGTGTTGCTCCTCATCTTCACGAAGGGCCGTCTCTCGTACAAGCCGGATCGTGTCGTGCAACCAGGAGAGGTGCCTCAACCGACAGGGGCGCCGCTGACCAACGTCTGAAGGTAGATCGTAGAGGCGCGGCTCTTGCAGCCGCGCCTCCGAACGGGAATGTGGGAATAAACCGTTGCCGCTCGCTACAAAAAAACGAACCCGGCCCACTCTATCCTCTCTTGCCGCAAAAACCACCCTAAGCGTGCTATACTTTCTCTATACAACATTAAACGGCATCCTATTCGGCCTTCAGGGAAGCAAACATATATTCATAACAATAAAGGAGTTCTGTAATGCAGGTTGACCATTCTATCGAAGTGGGCCGTCCCATTGAAGCGGTCTTCGCCTATATCACCGATCCTGTCAATATTAAAGAATTGGGTATGAAGAGCATTCTATGACACGTTTACGCTGAAAACGACCTCGGGTCCTCTTGCCTTCGAGCAGCGTGTGCACCTTACGTCGATCCCTACAGGCACGCACGTCGATGTGCTGATCGAAGGCGATCCCGGCAAGGCCCTGAGGATGGCCGGTCCTCTGCTGAAGACGCAGCTCAAAAAGCAACTGGATGAGCAGATGGACGTTGCGAAGAGTCGCATGGAGGCCCAGGGCTAGCCCTTAGTAACTCTTTCCCCACGCGGGTAGAGCGCGTCTCTACCCGCCACGTCGCCCCCCCATGCCTGCTTCTTTTTTGACTTTCCCATGCATACGCACTACAATGAACATAGCAACAGGACGCACAGAACTTATGACCACCCGTTTGAGGTTTTTTAAGATATGTCGATGGATGCAAATGATCAGGCAAAAAAGGAAAAGGATCGCCAGCATGCAGATAAGCGCTACCAGGATGGCATTACCGCCTATAACGATGGCAAGCTAGATAACGCGATCGCGGCGTTTAGCGATGCCGAGATACGCTTCCGCCTGGTCGGTGACTTTAAGCGCGCGGGCGATAGCCGCGCGCTGATCGCCGATGTGCAGCGCGAAAATAGCGCGCTCGAACCGGCGATCAACAGCTACCAGCGCGCGACGAAGATGTACAGGGACGCGGGCTATCCGCTGCTGGAGGCCAATAGCACGCTGTCTATGGGCCACGTCGAACGCCAGTTGTCGCATCTGGACCGCGCACAGGATGCTTACCAGGCCGCGCAGCAGCTCTACCATGCGCAACGCAACGCACAGGGCCTGGGAAACGCTGCGCTGGCGCTGGGACACATCGAGCTGCAGCGCGGAAATACGCAGTACGCAACCGAACACTATCAGAAGGCCATCCGCTATTTCAATGAGGCTGGAGATAGCATTCACGAGGCCGATGCCGGCCGTAGCCTCGCGGACGTGGAACGCCTGGCGCGTCATTTCGCTGCTGCCCTGGATGGCTACAGCCGTGCCCTGGAGATCTACCGCGACACCCGCGACCAGTTCGGCACGATCGATGCGCTCCTCGGTCTGGGCCGCATCTATATCGACCAGGAGCGTCTCGAACAGGCCGCCGATACATTCGCCGAGGCGCTCAGCCAGGCGAACACACTTGAATATGAACTGGGGCAGGCCGATGCCAATCTGGGTCTGGCCGAAGTGGCCTTATTACAGGGTAGTGTCGACCAGGCGCTGATCGGCGCGCAAACGGCTATGGACCTCTATACCTCGCAGCATAACGCTCTCGGTACGGCCCAGGCCGGTCGCCTGCTGGGCGAGATCAACCTGCGCCGAGGCCAGCTCTCCTACGCCAATTCGCTGATGGAGCGCGCTCTGCGTACCTTCCAGTCGATCGCGTTCAAACTGGGACAGGCGGAGACATCTGCGGGCCTCGGCGAGATCCAGTTCAGGCGCGGCTCCCTGGACCGTGCCAGCAAGACGTTGCAGGAGGCACGCCAGTTGGCTCACAGCATCGGCAACGTGCAGGCCGAGAGCCGGGCGCTGCTGACTTCGGGCGATCTTTACCGGCAGGAGGGACAGCCCGTTCAGGCCAGACGCGCCTATGAAGATGCGCGCACGCATGTAGAGACGCTGGGAGAGGGGATGGCAGCCCGCACCGTTGCTGCCGTTGAAGTGCGCCTGGCGCAGCTCGCCACCTATACCGGCGATCTCAAGGATGCGGAGTCTCATCTTGCAGCGGCGAGCGATGTCACAACGCGCAATCCCCTCGCGGCACAGCTCCAGCCCCTGACCGTGGCGGCGAGCGCACAGATCTACCTCACGCAGGGTGATTTCGCGCAGGCCGGGAAGTACTACAGCGATGCGCATAATCGCGCTGAGGCCCAGCAGGAGCCATTGGTCGCTGCCGACGCCATCCTGGGCACGGCCCAGTCGTACCTGGCGCGCCGCGAGATGGATGCCGCCATGGAGACTTTCCTGGCTGCTGGCCGCGCCTATCAACTCGTCGAAAGCACCAGCGGCGATGGCTCAGCCGTTCTGGGCGTTGCACAGGTGCAACTGGCGCAACGGAAATGGGATGAGGCGCTAGAGAGCAGCGAGGCGGCCTTGCTTCGCTTTAACCAGGCAAATGATGCTACAGGGCAGGCTGATGCGGTTCTCACACGTGGGCTGGCGCATCGTGGCAAGGATGAAAACGACGCAGCTCTGGCCGATTTCGAGCAGGCGCTAAAGCTCTATCACCAGCAGCGCCGTCCCCTGGGAGTCGCCGATACGCGCTACGCGCGCGCTGGTATCTTCTTCCAGCGTGGCGATCTCGAACGCGCCCGCGATGAGCAGACAAAAGCGATCACCCAGATCGAGCGCGTCATGAATAGCATTGCCTCGGCGCAGCAGTGGACCCGGTTCCTGCGTCAGTACGCCGAGCTGTACGCGCAGACGGCGGTCACCGACATACGTCGCAACCAGGACGAGCAGGCCCGCACGCTGCTGAAAAACTTTGCGCGCATCGCCGGTTCGACCGAGCTTCTGCAGAGCCTCCAGGCCTACGAAAATGACCTGCCTACCGGAGGAGACGAGTTGAGTGAGGAGGAGATACGCGCAAATACAGAGCTGCTCAGGCGTATCAAACAGCTACGTAAAAGCGTATAATGCCTGTATCAGGTTCGGGTCCTTTCGATAGCCTGTCCCATGACGAAGTAGTCGTCGCAGAGGGCTTGTCAGCGCACGCCAGTCGTGAGAAAATGAAGAGCATCCTGATAGTTGAAAACAAACCTGTTGATGGATTAAAAACGTAACGAGGGAATGGACAATGCTCATGTGCCGTCTACTCCCTACAGATACCGAAGGGATTTCTCGTTTATGGGTATAAATTTTCTGCGTGGTAGCGCACAGGCGCCGAAGGGACATGCTATTTTTGTCGCGCGCAGTACCATTAATCCACGTGTTGTCTTTTGTACGTACTGCATCGTCCCACCGATACCCATGTCACTCACGAAGTACCTTCCTCCGCTCTTCGCGGCACAGATCCCCCCCGAAGAACTACGTGAAAGCCAGAATGTCAACGGTATGCCTATCCCTCCTATGTTAGAGGAGGCGGGTAGCATGGAATACCTGGAGGCTCTGGCGGAGCGACGTAGCGATGACCTCTGCGATATCGGCATGATCAGCCCTAGAGACGAAGGTGCGCGCGTTCAGATGGCGATTCTCGGCAGCCAGGAGTATAGTCAGCTCTATGCCACTTATATCGCTTCGGTGGGGCAGACCTCTCTGTCTTCTCCATCATCTTCGCCTGCCATAGAGGAACCGGTGCCCCTGGACGAACTGGATGCCGAGGATCTTCTCATCCAGACGATGCCTGATCGACAAAAGCTGACGGAGCTGGGCAAACTCGTGGGAATGGCCCGCTACGCGCTCGAAGGCCGTGATACAGCGCTTCTTCAGGACACGAAGCGCAAGATGCAGCGCATCACAAGTCGGTTGGCAGAGAAATATCGTGGATCGGAGCTTGTTGCCAGCGCCGTCAACCCTAAAGAGCAGGGCGCCAGGTTGGCAGAGCTCTATCTAAGCCGCGCCTTCAAGTTAATCGATGAGGAATACGCCGATATTCCCGGCATCGAACGCTCTATTCGCGAACTACAAGACGGTGGTTCTAAATGAAGTCATTACGAATACTTTCATGTGCGCCGGCGCGCGCAGAAGGAATATAGCTTTTTAGGAGTGTTGTTATCTATGGCCGCAGTTGAATTGAGGCTCGACCTCTCAGCACTGATCAATGCACTGGTTGCGGGCGACACGGCGCAGGTTCTGATGCTCGTCCAGAATTATTTGCAGCATGGCGACAATCCCGAGGTCTTGCTGGGGCGCGTGGGCATGATCGCGGTAAATGGAGACCCCGATGGGCATCCCAGTATCACGCTCGCCGCCGCCGCGATGTTATGCCGTCTCTTGCATACTATTCCAGAGCCGGTCGAGCCACAGGCGCAGCAACGGGCAAAGGAGCGCACCCTGCCGCTCTTCGGCGAGCCGCTCCTGGTCGCGCAACCCGCCGTGCGCGTCGGCAATGCTACCCCCGCCAGCTATCCTGCTCCGCTCTTTCCCAGTGGACTGGAGGAGGGACGAACTGTCAACCAGGCGATGCGCGATGCCGTGTACAGCAACGATGCACAACTGGTCGAGCGTCTCCTGCTGGGCCTCTATGGTACCGGCGCTGACTATCGCACGATGCAGGCGCGCGCCTACGAGGGGATCGCCACAACGTTTCAAGATTTCGGTCATCCGTTGCTGTTTGCTGTGCGAGGCTTCCAGTTGCTCGACGCGGTGGAGTGGGGTGAACGCGCTCCACACGTTATACACTGGCTTGCGCCCCACCTGCCTCTGCGTCCCAACAGCAACCAGCCGGAGTGGGTGGAGTCCGTACATGCCTATGCCAACGATCCCGCCCACGATGTGAAGGGTATCCGCACACGCCTCTCAATCCCGAAGGACGAGAGCGCGCTGCCCCTCCACGCGCTTATCCTCAGCGACGCCGATACAACGCAGGTCTGTCAGGGCGTCTACGATGCGCTGATCAAGGGTGAAGCCTCGCCGCGTGCGATCGGCTCCGTCATCGCGCTGGCCGCCGCCGATGTGATGAACAGGATCGGGGATGGCGATCGTGAACACTTCATTCACGTGGCCCATGGCCTGCTCTATGCCGCCGCGGTGCGCACTGTATTCCGCGAGGTCCAGGATGTAGAGGTTCTGCCGCTCCTCTTCACGTCCGCTGCCTTTATCAACGCGCTCCAGAAGGAGATCGCCACGCAGCAGGAGGCGACCGAGCGCGCATCCGCTATGGCTGCCGCTTCGTCATCGATCATCGGTGGCGGATTGATCGCGGCATCCCAGTTACAGACCTTTGATGAGCAGTTGCAGGCGCGCGACCTGTCAGGCGCTCTCAACACGGCGCGTCGCTACCTGAAGCTTGGGCACGACGCCCGTGCTCTGTTTGCTGTCATCGGACTCGCCGCTGGCTGCGTCAACGCCACCGCCGACCAGGGCCACACTTTACAGATCGTGCAGGCGGCCTCCGAGGAATACCTGACCTGGCCCGCTTCTCTCGCTGGCACCAATCATGAGATCTTGCTGCAGATTGCCATACGCGCGGCGGCCTTCGGCGATCGTGATCCCCTGGTCGAGAAGCTCTAACGACGGGTGCGTTTCATTTTTGCGCGAAGGGATCTCACCAATCGACCAGTGTAGGAGCGCGATTTATAAGCCCGTGCGTCTGAGCGGAATGCGCAGGAGGGAGCCATTTTATCAGGCGCAATCCCAATCGTAACTAAACAATACCATGAAGAAAAATATTGAAGGAGAAGTGATCATGTTTCTTTATAATAAGAAGAAATATACTGCAATACTTCTGCCGCTCTGCCTTATTTCTTTCCTGCTAGCCTCCTGTAGCCTCTTTGGCGGCAACACACCTCCTAAGCTGTCGCTGGTAAAGGCGCCGGCGAAAAAGCAGATCTACACCATTCCAGAAACGGGTGTCACGGACTTTGCTACACTTGATCCAGCCCTGACGCATGACCCCACCTCGACCTCTGCCATCCAGATGATCTATACAGGTCTGGTGCAACTGGACGATAAGCTGCGGATTCGGCCTCAGCTCGCTCTGTCCTGGAACCAGGGCAGCGACGGTATGACCTGGACATTTCACCTGCGCCCGCATCTCAAGTTCAGCGATGGCCTGCCGCTCACCTCGGCGGATATCGCCTACAGCATTGATCGCGCGCTCCAGCCCGCCACCCGCTCGACCGTGGCCCCGCTCTATCTCGGCTTGATTCGGGACGCGAACCAGTTGCAGGCGGGCAGGGTCCAGACGCTCATCGGCGATAGCCTCCAGACGCCCGACGCCAACACCTTGATCATAAGTACCAGGAAGAAGGCGGCCTATTTTCTCTCTATGCTGACCGTTCCCTGTTCCTACGTCGTTGAGAAAAGCCTGGTCAAGAAGTATGGTGCTGCCTTCAGCGATCACCTGACTGATGGTGGCGGCGCGGGCCCGTTCAAGGTCGCGCAATATACTCATGGCAAAGCTATCACTTTTGTGCCCAACCCGAACTACTACAACGCGCAGCCCCAGCTCCAGCAGGTCGTGATGGCCTTCTATCCATCCGACGATGCCGCCTACCAGGCGTATCAGGCCAACCGCGTCGATACGACGGGCGTGCCTATCTCTACCTTCGCCACCGACAGAAAGCGCAAGGATTTTGTCCAGGTGCCACAGTTGTGGATCAACTACTATACAATGAACTACCTGGCGAAACCCTTCGACAATGTCCATATTCGTCAGGCGTTTGCGCTTGCCATCAACAAACAAGACATCGCTAACAACGTCTGGAAAGGGACGGTGCTGCCAACGAACCATATTGTGCCGCAAGGTATGAGCGGCTATAATTCGTACCTCAATGGACCGGACGGCACCCAGAGTCTGGGCGGCAATCCAACGAAAGCGCAGGCGCTCCTGCGACAGGGACTCAAAGAAGAGGGCTGGAAGAGCGTCGCGCAGATGCCGGCCATCACGCTGACCTACGCTTCGGGTATCTCCGGCACTGATCAAGAGATTGCTGCTATGGTGCAGATGTGGCAGCAGGTGCTCGACGTCAAAGTCTCCACGAACACGTTTGACTACAATACACTGCTCGATAAGGTGACGGCCTCCACGGGGAATGCGGAGGGGCTTCAGCTCTGGGGCCTGGCATGGGTCGCCGAATATCCTGATCCCCAGGACTGGCTCAGCCTGCAGTTCGGCAGGGGCATGGTGAACAATAATATGAACTACGGCCAGAATGTGACGGCGGACACGGCAAAGCAACAGGCAACGCAGCAGGCGCTGGACAACGCCGATACCAACTTCCATGCCGGTGCGCGTATCCAGAGCTACCAGCAGGCGGAACAGCAACTGGTCAACGACGTTGCCTGGCTGCCTATGGAGCAGATCACCGCCAATTTCCTGCGTTCCCCCAACATCGTCGGCATGGTCGATAACGCACAGGACCTGATCCCGCCCGACGATTGGGCCAGAATTTACCGTGTACAATTGCAGTAGGGATGGGGTTCGGTTATAATGAAGAGAAAGTGTATTATGCGATTCGGCAAGAAAGGGACGGTAGGCGTCCTGTTGTTCCTGTTTATCCTGCTGCTATCGGCATGCGATAGCGGCACACCTCCTGCGCCACAAGGGGCAGCCGCGTCAACGAAGGCCAGTCCGGACAAACAGGTGCTGATCAGGCCCTTTGTCGGCACCTCTGATCTCAGTACACTCGATCCGGCTCTCGTCCAGGACGCCAATGCCAATCGAGCGGTCAATATGCTCTACAACGGCCTGTTCCAGGTGAACGATGAGGGCAATGTCGTGGGTGTGCTGGCCTCGTCCTATAGCGTCTCAGCAGACGGACTGAGATGGACATTTACGTTGCGCAGCAATCTGAAGTTCAGCGATGGGAGCGCGCTGACCTCGCGGGATGTTGCTTATAGTCTGAACCGCGCCCTCGTCGTCGGCGCGAAATCTCCCTATACAACCTATGCGCCTGGCCTGATCAAGGATGCCGATAAGCTGGCAGCCGGTCAGCTAAAAACGATCATTGGTACGAGCATTCTGACCCCTGATGTACAGACAGTGACCATCGTGACCACGAAAAAAGCTGCCTACTTCCCCTCTATGCTGACCTACCCGGCTGCCTATATCGTGGAAAAGGCGCTGATCGATCGTTATGGCAAGAACTTTACCGATCACCTGGGTGAGGGCGGCGGCTCTGGCCCGTGGATAGTCTCGAAGTATACCCACAACCAGGAGATCGACTTCACGCCCAATTCCCACTATTTTGGGGCGAAACCACTCCTGCGCCTGATTGCCTGTCCGTTCTACAAAGTCGATGAGACGGCCTACCGGACGTATGAAGCGGGAAAGCTCAGTTACGCGCCGGTGCCTGTTGAACAGATCGCACAGGCGAAGCAGCTTGCGGGCAACCAGTATCACCAGGACCCCGTGCTGGTCACGGCTTACTACACGATGAATTACCTTGTCAGACCGTTCGATAACATCAAGGTGCGCCAGGCGTTCGCGCTGGCCCTCAACAAGGATCAGATCGCAGCAAACGCCTATGGTGGCTCCGTCATAGCGACGAATCATATCGTTCCCCAGGGCACGCCCGGCTACAACCCGAAGCTTACCGCGCCCGGTGGAGTCAAAGGAACCGGAGGCGATCCCACCCTGGCGAAGCAACTCTTTGACGAAGGTCTGCATGAGGAGGGTCTGTCGGCGGCGGATTTGCCCACGATCACCCTGACGGTCTCCACCGGTGGCCTCCCCGATGCACAGCAGGAGGTGGCGCTAGAGACGCAGATGTGGCAGAGCACCCTCGGCGTCAACATCAAGGTCAACGATATTGATTATATGAAGCTACTCACCGCAAGCCAGGCGGCGACAAATAATCGCAAGGGTCTAACGTTCTGGAGTCTGGGCTGGGTCGGCTACTATCCCGATCCCCAGGACTGGCTCTCCATTCAGTTCGGCAGGGGCACGGTGAACAACAATATGAACTACGGCCAGAACCGGGCGACAGATGCAGTTCAGCAACAGGGAGTGCAGCAACTGCTCAGCCAGGCGGATAGCAATATGGATGCGGCGCAGCGCCTGCAGCAATATATGCAGGCCGAGCAGCAGCTGGTGAACGATGTCGCGTGGCTTCCCATCTACCAGCAGACCAACAACTATGTTCTGAAGCCATGCGTTGTTGGTGCAACCGGCAATGCGTTCGATGTTACACCCCCGGACGACTGGAGCAAGATCTACATCTCGACGGATGCGGCGTGTGCCGATACCTCCGGCTATAAATAATCCCTGCGAGGAATGGCAAAGGCCGGTGGAGCACCGGTTAGCGCTCACGCGATGACCCGATGCCCATCTCCTCGCGGTACTTGGTCACGGTGCGCCGGGCCATGGGGAGTCCCTGGCTGCTCAGCAGGCGTGCGAGCTCGTCATCGCTCAAGCGATGCCTGGGGTCCTCGGACTGAATGAGTTCGCGCAGGACATCTTTGATGCCAAGGGAGCCGTCGAAGAAGTCCGAGAAGGGCATCAGGCGTCCGTTGGGCAGCAGGGCGTATTTGTTGGCGGTCGCCCGGCTGACGGTGCCCTCATCCAGATTGAGGCGGCTGGCGACCTCAGCACGTGTGAGCGGTTGCAGGAAGCGAACGCCCCTATCCAGGAAGCCGCGCTGGTAGTCGACGACCAGCTCCGCAACGCGCTTGAGCGTGCGCCAGCGGCGTTGCACGCAATCGACAAAGAACCTGGCGCGATCGCTGTTCTGGTGCAGGTAGTGCTGAACCTCGCGGCTGGGGGTGCTTCCTTCCGCGTCGCCGTAGCGTGTGCTGACGGAGAAGTGATAGCGTTTCTCCTCGATGAGTTCGACCTCGAAGCCCGAATCGCCCTTGCGGATAATCACGTCGGGGCGAATGTACGTCGTGCCGCTGGTAGAGGGCAGGTAGCCGCTGCCGTGCTGGTGGATGAGCGCCGGAAACGGGTGGAGCGTGCTGCGGATATACTGGCTGGCCTGGCGAATCTCCTGTTCTGATAGTTTAAGCTGGCGCGCGATTTCATGAAACTGATTGCGCCCGAGTTGATCGAGGTAGCGGTCAATCAGAGTATAGACCAGGGTCTGCGGTGTGTCCAGTTCGCTCAGTGCTTCCAGTTGGATGAGCAGGCATTCGCGCAGGTTGCGCGCGCCTATACCCAGTGGCTCCAGCGCCTGCAACTGGCTCAGCACGTACTCGACGCGCTCCGGCTGGACCGCCAGGTGTTCCGCGATCTCTTGAATATCGGCCTCCAGGTAGCCGCGCTCGTTGAGGTTGCCCACAAGCTGTTCCGCGATGGGGGCATCGTCAGGCGGAATAAGCGCTTCCAGTTGAAGCAGCAGGGCCTCGGCCAGGGTCTCGTTCGTTGGGATGCGCGCCATCGGATCGTACGCGTCGTCGCCATCGATCTCAACGAAGCCGTAATTATCCATATCGTAGAGTCCCTGCTGCGCCCACTGCGCGTCGCTGATCTGTTCAAAGGGTGCGGGAGCCTCGCCATCGGAGGCGAGCGGCTGCGTGAAGTGATCCGCGACGTGCCCGCAGGCGGTGCATGTGCTGCCATAGATGCGTGTGCCACAGAAGAGACAGATGCGCTGCTCGCTTACATCGAGGGCGGGATTCTCCATCTGCTCCTGGTTCACGGCGCGCTCCAATTCGTCTGCCGATAGATGCAGGATCGTACTGGACGTAATGAGCCTTGCGCTGACGCGCAGGACCTGTTCGGGTCGTGGTGTGGGTTCTAACCTCATATCCTCTCCTCTCATCCCCTACACAGAGTCGCGTGCCATCAGATCCATCCCCGGCTGACCAGGGCAACGCGCGCGGCTTCCTGCTCTGCAGTTTGTTTATTGCGACCCTGGCCCTTCCCCGCGACCTGGCTGCCTAACAAGACTTCGACGGTAAACTCGCGATTGTGCGAAGGTCCCTCCTGACCAACCAGGCGGTACGAGGGGGTGATCCCCTCCCGTGCCTGGGCCATCTCCTGGAAGCGCGACTTATTATCTTTAAATAACCCCTTGGTGACGATCGTCTGCGCGAGCGGTGCCAGGCGTGGCATCAAGAAGTGCTGCACGACGGCCAGGCCCTGATCGAGATAGAGCGCGCCTAGAACGGCCTCGAAGGCGGAGGCGAGCACGCGCTGACCGCCGCCACTGTGCTGCTCCCCTTTGCCCATCAGCAGGAAGCGACTCAGATCGATCTCGCGTGCAAAGTTCGCCAGCGTCTCCGTGCGCACCAGGATGGCGCGTACATCGGTGAGTTCCCCCTCGCTCAGGTCGGGGAACGTGCGATAGAGAAAATCAGCGCTGATCAGGGCCAGGATCGAATCGCCCAGAAACTCCAGGCGCTCGTTAGAGGTACGCCCCTCGCCCGCCGACTCATAAATATACGACCGATGCGTCAGGGCCAGTTCCAGAAGCTTCTGATCTTGAAAGCGTACCCCCAGGATAGTTTCTAACTGTTCGTCCATCACTCTACCTTTTACAACACATGAGAACCGCCTGCGATTATTCTCAATGATACCTCTTTTTTAATGCTTCGTCGACATTGTAGCCCTTTTTTGGGAAGATCGCAACGCCCGCCAGGTTACTCTATACACCTTGCCGCCCACAAGCTATCCGCCGTCTCTCTCGCTGACGCACCTATGAAAGCTCCATTATAGTGAGAAACGTGATATAGTTGTGATAGAGGAAATACTGCTGTGATAGTGTTGTGAGTAGAATATTTCAAAATTTAGCATGAAGTAAATTTGTAGAACGTAGGAATCTGGACGTAGGAATCTGAAGGAAACGCTCACACGTATAGGCGCGTCTGTGGGCTCATCAATTCGTTTATATCGGGTATATCAGGATGAATTACAAAGGAGAGTTTGTCATGAAAACGTCGCTTCAGCTCGATCGCTACAAACGTTTCGTAGGCGAGGAAATGATCTCGCGCATCTACCACCTGGCCGATGAACTGGCAGGTTTACACATTCTTCATATCAATACGACCTATGAGGGTGGCGGCGTGGCAGAGATCCTCAAGGTTCTAATACCACTTATGGAAGAGCTGGGTATCAGGCATACCTGGAAGATAGTGGGTCTGGATGAAGAGTCGAACCATTTTACGGATCGCGTTGTCGATCTGCTGCAAGGAGGGGGTACTGAGGAACTATCTCAAAAAGATCAGAACAGGTTGTTAAAGGTATTAAGCCATGCACCAGAGCTCGCGCGGCCCTTGCCTGCGGATATCTATTTCGTGCATGACTTTCAGCTCGTGCCATTGGCGCAGTTCTATCCATGGATGCGCCCTGCGATCTGGTTCTGCCATGTAGACACCGCGAATCCTGGCCCGCACGCTGCCGACTATGTACGGCGTTTTCTGGGCCCTTATGACCTGTACGGTTTTAACTCGCATGCCTCCGTCCTCAAGGGTCTACCGCCCGAACTGGTGCAGGTCGTCACCCTGGGCATAGATCCGTTCAGGGTGAAGAACAGGTTCCTCACGCCGCAGGAGGGACGAGAGATCTTTGTCCGCTGCGGAATCGATCCAGAGAGGCCGCTCATCACGCAGGTTTCGCGCTTCGGCCACTGGAAGAATCCCTGGCAGGTGGTCGATACCTACCGCCTGGTGAAGCAGGAGATACCGGGAGTGCAGGTCGCGCTGCTCGGCGCTATGGAGGCGGCTGACGACATCAGCGCCAGGGGCGTGCTAGCCGATATGGAGGAGTACGCGGCTGGCGATCCAGATATCCACCTGTTGTCGGATGCCAGCGTGATCACGCATAGAGAAGTAAACGCCTTCCAGCGCTACTCCAGCGTCATTCTGCAGCGCTCACTACGCGAAGGTTTCGGCTTCACGGTCACAGAGGCGTTGTGGAAGTACCAGCCGGTCGTTGGTACCACGGCGACGGGCCTGCGCGTGCAGATCAAGCACGGCTACAATGGCTACCTCGTCGACGATACCGAGGGGTGCGCCGACTATACGCTCAAGCTCTTGCAGGATCGTGCCCTGTGGCGCAAGATGGGTGCGCGCGCGTATGAAGGTGTGCGCAAGAACTTCCTCTTCCCCACGATGGTGCTGGAGTACCTTGAAGGGCTCTACCGCGTGAGCAGCCGCAACAGCGTCGCCGCTGTTGCAGATTAGATCTGTGCCGGTGGTGGACGGTTCGCAAGAGATATGTTACACTCGCAGGGATGGATTTGAGGGAGACAGGCAATCGCGGGCCGCAAGGTCCGAGGAAAGTCCGAACTCCACAGAGCGGGGTGCTGGCTAACGGCCAGTGAGGGTGACCTTAAGGAAAGTGCCACAGAAACATACCGCCCGGAATAGTAGCAAAAGCTCAAAGCTATTCCGGGTAAGGGCGAAATGGTGAGGTAAGAGCTCACCAGCAGGCGGGAGACCGTCTGGCTGGGTAAACCCCATCCGGAGCAAGACCCAGATAGAAGGGATAGTACATCTGCATGGCGGGTGTACTTGCAGGCTGCTCGCCTGTTAACCTTCGGGTTGGTCGCATGAGATGTCGAGCAATCGACCTCCTAGATAGATGATTGCCGCCCATGTGGTCGAGAGGCCGTGTGGGTACAGAATTCGGCTTACGGCTGCCTCAACTCCATCACACAAAAAGAGGCCAGGGGCGCAGTGCCCTCGGCCTCTCTTTATGTGATTGGCAGGTGATCATATTAAAAACATGAGGTAGTATTGCTACTAACTGCTCATGCGATCGTTATCGATGAGCCAGCGAATAAAGTCGAGACGCCGGCTCTCTTCGAGCATCTCGCGATACTCGGTCTGATCACTCACGTGATCCTTCATATGAATAAGCCTCTCGGCCTCGTCTTCGGAAAATCCAATGGACAGTAAGAGCTGAAAGTCTGTGCCATCATTTGTTGTATACGGATGTTCGGTCATTGCTGTGATACTCCCTCGATGATAAGGACAAACGGACTACGAGTGTAAGCACGTTCTGGGTCTCAGATGATCTACTTAGAGATACGTCTGAACCTTTTCATTAGATACAACATCTCCAATGTAAACGATAATTCCGGGCAACGATCAAACTGTCAGCAATCATTTATGATGCTTCCAGAACGGTTTCACTTCATTGGGAGAACGCCTGCGCAGGTGAAAATCGGGCAAGAATTTCAGCGTCAAAACGCGCGTGGTTTTATCTGATACCCATCAGGGGGCTACCGGGGAGAACAACCTCTAGCAATATGATAGCACAAAGTAACCTTTTCGTCCAATCAAGCGAAATGTTCTAGCGAGTAGCGCGCCCCATCCTGAATATCCTGAGCGCGCGCTCGCTTGCATCGCTAACGAGTTCGGCAGCATGCTCCATAGCGTATGCCAGCGTCAAGGGACCGGGTGGCAGGGCTACCACCGCATCGACACCCAGATCGTAGACCGCTCGATAGCCTCTGCCCAGGCTCCCGGCAAGCGCCAGAACAGGGAGGGCGTAGCGTTTAGCCATGCTCGCTACGGCGCTGACGCTCTTGCCATACGCCGTTTGCTCGTCGAGCTGACCTTCGGCGGTAATGACGATATCGGCATCGCGCAGTTGTGCTTCCAGGTGAGTCGCCTCAAGGACGATCTGGGCACCGGGACGCAGTTCTGCACCCAGGAAGGCGATCAGGCCAGCTCCCAGTCCTCCTGCCGCCCCCGCGCCGGGAATATCTTTGACGGAGACATGTAGATCCTGTTCAATAATCTGTGCGTAGTGGGCCAGGGCCGCGTCCAATTCCGCCACCATCTCCGGCGTCGCGCCCTTCTGTGGACCGTAGACCGCCGAGGCGCCTTCTGGCCCACAGAGCGGATTTGTCACGTCGCAGGCGATCTCGAACGTGCACTCGCTCAGCCGTGCATCCATCGTCCTGGTCGTAATGTGGGTGAGCGTGGCGAGTGCAGCGCCACCGCGCTCGACCTCGCCCTGTGCGCCGGTGAGCTGCGCCCCCAGCGCCTGTGCCATGCCAGCGCCACCATCGTTCGTCGCGCTGCCCCCGATGCCGATGATAAAGTGACGGCACCCGTAATCCAGCGCCGCCAGGATCAGTTCACCGACGCCATACGTCGTTGTGATGCGCGGATTGCGTCGCTCCGGCGCAAGCAGGGGCAGGCCCGAACTGGCGGCCATCTCGATTGCAGCCGTAAGACCATCACCCAGGATGCCATAGAACGCTTCTACCGGCTCCCCTAGCGGCCCAGTCACCTCGCGCCGCATCAATGTGCCAGCCGTCGCATCGACCAGTGCCTGCACGGTCCCCTCGCCGCCATCGGCGATCGGGACGATAGCGATCTCCGCATCGGGATACACCGCTCGCGCGCCGTGTGCAATAGCGCGCCCGGCCTCAGCGGCGGTCAGGCTGCCCTTGAGGGATTGTGGAGCAATAATGATACGCATTGGCGTCACTGCCTTTCAATGGTAAGCGCAACAGGTTTTAATGAAAGCAATTATAACATCATCGATAAGCGCAACAGGTTTTAATGAAAGCAATTATAACATCATCGGAGGTCGAGGCGAGCAGGTGCTTCGGGTCACAGCCGTGTCACAATCTTGAATCTGCTGTATAATAGGTGCAGACAAAAAATGTGAACGATTCCGCGTGATGGGTAGCGCGACGTTTCCCTCACGGACAGAAACCCGCTGCATGCGCTCGCGATGGGAGTCCCACGTCGTCCTCACTCTGAATGGGAGTCTTATTATGTTAGCTGGTCTAACACTATCGTGGCCCTGGCATCCGGGCACGATCATTATTTTGCTGTTGATGAGCCTTCTGTATGTTCTGAGCTTACGACGGGCGCGCCTGCGTCATCCAGAAGACACATCCGTTAAAGCTATACATATCGGCGCCTTTTTCCTGGCTATCTTACTTGCCGCATCTCTGTTGCTGACACCTATCGATACGATCGGTCGCACCCAGCTCTTCTCGGTCCATATGATGCAGGCAGTCGTTCTGACGACGCTCTGCGCACCATTGATCCTGTTCGCGTTGCCAGCAGTACTGCTACGTCCCCTGATCGAACTCCCGCTGCTGCATACGGTTGTGCGCCTGCTCACCATGCCGCTGGTGGCCTCGATCATCTTCAATGGCTCGTTCCTGTTCTGGCATGCGCCGAAGGTCTTCGAACTGGCTCAGCAGAACGCGACCCTCTATCAGGTGGAGATGCTCAATATCTTTCTTGCTTCCCTGCTCAACTGGTGGCCCTTGATCGGATCGCTGCGCGAAGAGATCAGTCGCATGACGTATCCGGTGCAGATGCTGTACGCCTTCTTCGATGGGCAGCCGGTGGATATTTTCGCCTTTGTACTGGTCTTCAGCGGAGTCGCGATCTACAGGCTCTACGCTATTCCGCCCCAACTGCACCTCACCGCATTTGCTGATCAGGCCGTGGCGGGCGCGTTCCTGCTGATTCCTGGCCTGGTCGATCTGGTGGTGATGTCGCCGCTGTTCTTCCGCTGGCTGGGTCAGATCGAGGACCGCACGCGTGTTGCCGATCAACAGCGGGAGGAGGAGTATGAAGAGGAGGAGTACGAGGAGGAAGAAGAGGAAGAGGCATCAAAGTAAGCTTTGCCTGGTCCTCTAGCTCCATACGCATCTCAGCCGAAGCGCCTCTTTCAGGCGCTTTTCATAGACCCTGCGTGGGACCTCCGTCACGCCCAGCGTCAACAGGTGAGGGGTGATGAACTGTGTATCGTGCAGAACGTAGCCGCGTGCCTTCAGGTGCTCGACCAGCGCAACCAGGCAAACTTTAGAGGCGTCAGTGGCGTAGGAGAACATGCTTTCGCCCATGAACGCGCCACCGAGGGCCACGCCGTAGAGCCCGCCCATCAGGCGATCGTCCTGCCAGGCTTCGACACTGTGAGTCACACCGGCCAGGTGCAGGTAGGTATAGGTCTTGATGAACTCCTCGTTGATCCAGGTCTCCGCGCGTGCCGCACAAGCGCGTATAACGGGTTCGAAGGCGGTATCCATACGTACCTCGTAGATGCCTCTGCGTATAGTCGTTCGTAGTGAGCGCGAAACGTGCAGGTTGGCGTGTTCCAGAATAGCGCGTGGGTCTGGAGCATACCAGCGAATCTGTCCCAGGGAGTCGGCCATGGGGAAGATGCCCTGGGCATAGGCATCGACGACGAGCGCTGGATTGAGTGGTTCGGGCGTTCTTCTTCGCATAGTGTTCCACACAGATAGTTTTTTGCTTTGAGAGAGTAGAGATGCTTTGTTGGCAATAATAATACCATAAGCATGGCTGAAAGTGGAATGCCTCTTACGCAAGGCTGAGAGCAATCTCATGGTGTATGTGACTATTTTTCGCGGCGCAAAATGTGCTCGGTTTCCCTTCTCATACACGGTGGCGGTGGAGGACCGCTAAGCAGCAGTCGCCTACGGACGCCGGTCCTGGGGTTCGGCGTAGCACCGCCGCCGATCGCAGTTGAATCGCTCAAGACGAAGACCGTGTCCTGCGCGCAAACGGCTTTAAATAGCGCGCAACGCGTGGATTCTGCTCACCCAGCAGCGTGATATCCTCGTCGGTGAGCGGCTTGATCAGCAGCAGCAGAGCGGCGCAGAGGACCAGGAACAGCACGCCCGAGACGATCAACAGAACCCGACTCGTCGGATGCCACAGCAGGCTCGGCAGCACGGCAATCGTGAGCGCGAGCAAGAAGCGCAGCGAAAAGCCCAGCGGGTATTTATGCGGCAGGGCGTTCCAGAGGAAGACAAGCATCAACCCGCCGGAGAGCAGCCGCGAGATACCATCCGCCATCAGCGCCCCTGCCGCGCCGTAGCCGGGGATCAGCAGCACGCCGGTCGCGATAACGCCAATCAGTCCCACCCACTGGCTGAACACGACCAGACGCGCCTTGCCCGTGACATACAGCGCGTACTGGTGAACGGTGCTGCCCAGGACGCGCACGAAAACATTGAACAGGAGGAAGATCGCGAAGAGCGGTCCTACCGTATCGTACTTACTGCCGTAGAGAGCATGCACGATGTTTGATGAATTGAAGAGGCAGAAGATAAGGCCGGGCGCGGCCAGCAGGGTCTCTATCTTGATCAGCGCCTGCCAGGAGCGCGAGAGCCGCTCGAAGTTTTGTCCCACGAACGCAGCGGCCAGGGCAGCCCCTCCAACGCCACCAAAGCCCGCAACCAGCAGCAGATTGGCGCCGTCGGCGAGCTGGAAGGAGAGATTGAAGTAGCCGGTATTGATGCGTCCTTGCAGTGTAGACAGGGCGAAGACGCCCAATAGGATGACGGAGACCTGCTTCAGCAGGGCGCCCTGTATCAGGTTGGTCTGCCAGGCCGAGAGTCCGAGTTTGATCAGTGGCAATAATGGTTGCCTGTATGTTGCGCCGCGTGCGAAGATAAACGGTGCCTGCCAGATGATAAATGCCACCGCATTCAGAACGGAACAGAGAGCCAGCGTCCAGAGCACGCTATTGATGCCCCAGCCGAGTTGCAGCACGACGAAACTGATGCCCAGGACAGCGACCTGCGTCAGCCCACTGACCACGAAGACAATGCGCATCCGCATCAGCGCGGCGCAGACGGCAGTGAGCAGGCTGCCGATGCTACTGCCCAGGATGTAGATGGCGACCGGCGTGATGTGGGATAACAACTCGGGATCGCGCAGTCCAGCGGCTATGCCCACGGAGCCGGAGATAGGGATAGCCGCAATCAGCGTGGCGACGACGGGCATGCCGAAGAGCAGAATGCCTGTCACGGCGGCCAGCGTGAGAACGCGCCATAGCAGCAAGCGCCGAACGAGCGCCGCCGCCGAGGCCTGTCCGTGTTCGGCGAAGATACGCGGGACATAGGTGGTAGTGGCATCCTCCATACCAAATGCCACAATGTAGAGAATCGTATTATAGGCGGTCTGAGTAATCGCGTAGACGCCGTACTGGTCCGTCGAGACCTTGCGCGTGAGAATGATCGTGAGCAGGAACAGCGAGACCAGGAACCAGAGTCCATAAGCCTGGTTGATCAGGTAACTGCCAGGGGTACGCTTGAGCAGGTGACGAGCCTCGTCCTCACCCTGCTGAGCCTGTATATTCTGTTTTACGGTATCCTCCACAGCTTCTGACGACATAAGTATGGGACCTTTCGCTACATGTTGTATCTCTTCTGCATTTGCCCCCTCCCCGGTCCCTGCTGCGCTGTTACGTGTCGCTGCCGGGTCAGATAACTGGCCGCTTTGTGAACGCTCCAGCTTCAAAGGGTGTAACGTTATCTTGTGCATATTTGTATTCTAGCGCATCCGCAACAAATGGCGTGCTAACCAGCCAATACCTCCCAGTCCGGCGAACAATTCTAACACACTGACATTTGCCGTAACGTGATCCGTCGAGACAAGGTAGAACGCGCCAACTTTGAAGGTAGCCGCGATCACGAATGCTCCCAGGCCGATCCAGGCTGGTAGCGTGGCGTAGAGCAAGGCGCGCTGCCAGCTCCGGTTCAACAATCCAATAAACGTGGGGATGAGATAAATAAGGGCAGTAATCGCCGGGGCGATCACCGTTGGAAAAGGGCCATTGAGCGCGGCGTCGGGAAATTGCGGCAGCAGGCGCGTCCACAACTGCGCCGGGACGAGCGCCATGAGGACAAGAACTGTTTCGAGAACGACCAGAACTATTATGAGGATCTGACCCGTCTGCCAGATCCTTTTGCTCTCTGTTTTTGGAGTGCTAGATGCAACCATGCTTGTATGCTCCCTCAGTTTCGCGGAATGGGCAGAAGCCCCATTGCGTATTTCATCATGAGTATGCGGCGTACTGACTCGTCGATGCGTTGCTTCGTCAGGGTGCCTGAGTTTATTGCTTGCTTGAGACTTTGTATCATCGCGGCGACATCCGTGGGGCTGGCTGCGCCCATGAGCAGATCTGCCCCGGCCTCGACTGAGAGCGTAGCTGCCTGCGACTCAGAAGCGTAGGCGGTGAGCGCATCCATCGTCAGGCTATCGGTCATAATCACGCCCTGGAAACCGAGATCGTCGCGCAGAATGCCCTGGATGATCTTAGGAGACAACGACGAGGGCTCGGTCTTGTCGAGCGCTGATACGATCTCGTGCGTCACCATGATGGCGTGGACGTTTCCCTGGCGAATGAGCGCGCGATACGGGGCCCAGTCGATCTGTTCCAGGCCACTTTTTGAGCGATTCAGGTAAGGGATGCCGGCATGCGGATCCGTGCTTACATCGCCCAGGCCGGGAAAATGTTTGAGCGTGCCCATGACCTTGCCGCTCTTCTGTAGTCCCTGCAGATAGGCCGCCGCCATCTTCGTGACCAGCTCCGGCGTATTGCCATACGTGCGATCGTATAACTGCGAGTTATAGACATTGGTAACATCGACGACCGGTGCCAGATTGAGGTTGAAGCCATAGGAGGCGAGGTCCTTTGCATCTTGCATACCCGCCTGTTTTGCTTGTGCAGGATCGTTAGTCGCCCCAATAGTTGCCTCCGCCGGGCGTGGGCCGTCCAGATTCACTAAGCGATCTACTATGCCCCCTTCCTGGTCGATTGCTACGGCCAGGGGGATCGTAGTGCTGTTGTCCTTCATTTGTTTGATAAGACTGGTGAGCTGGCTCTTGTTCACAATGTTGCCATTGGCGGCGAAGACGAGGGCCGCCCCTACGTCATACTGGCTGATCATGGCGCTGATAGGCAGTGAGTAAGTGGAGCCGGTGAACTGGACAATCATCATCTGTCCCAGTTTCTGGTCTAACGTCATCCTATTTACAATTAAATTGATGTATTGTTGTGGCGTTATCTGCGCCTTTGCACGAGCTTTTGTGCCATGCTGCGTATTCTGTTTGAGATGCGTATCGATGTTTTTAAGTAGATTGGCGTTGCCCATCGCCGCAGGACCATCGAGCACGGAGGCCCAGCCCTGCGAGCCGAGAAAAGACGTCGGTCCCAGTGTGAGTGTGTGTAGGACGATCACGCCAAGAAATGTGATTAGCAGCAGGGCTGTTCCCTTTTTCAGGGGCCTTGAAGGAGCATGTGCCTGGGCAAGTTCTTGCGTGGGGATCGGCGTCTCGGGAACGGGCGCGTCGCCCATTGTCTCTTCGGCAGGAAGAGGCTTAGTAGTTTTCCGTGCGTTCTGAACGTCTAGAATTTCGATTTCCTGCACACCAGGAACATCAGTATTGACGCATTTATTTTCAAAAATATTTAGATCCTGCTGTGTCTCCAGGCTGTCGAATTCGCTGCCAGTCATACCAGGTTTTTCAAGGGTATCTGTACTAATATTCTGTGCTATCGTGCCTGCACGGGTCGCTTTTCTGGTAAAAGGCTGTTTCTGGATGATTTCTTGTTCATCATCATGATCGGATTGCCTTCCGGGCGACCAGGGGTTAGGCGATTCCATAGGTGCGACCTCTTTCATAGAGAGAAAATATTTTTATACTTTAGTATAGAGAATGAGAAAATAGGTCAGCTCACTGTTACGAACGTGTTGTATACAAAACTCGTAACGCAGCGCCCATGAACTTTGTTCTGTACTATCTGAGTGAAGTATAGAGTAATCTGTGGATTTTTGCTACTGTGACAACGCATATATTCATTCTATCTCTTGAATAGATACGCACATCTTAAAATTCAATGGGTGATAAATTCATAGCGCGTAGAATGTTTTGTTTCATATTATGTCAAGCAATACCTGTAACTCCTATTGTTTGTTAACGAAGATGGCCATGCTGTATACTATTGCTAGCCATCACTATGCAGCGGAAAGGTATCGGGGATTGCGATGTTACAGGAACAGGAGTTGAGGGCGCCTGCGGACACACACTATACGGCGCCACAGCAGAATGGGGCGGTGCCCCTGCGTATCAGCCTGCTTCTAGGGGCGGGGCTGACGGTTATCTTCGTCTTGCTAGAAGCGGGATTGCTATTACTACTTAATCCATTTCGTGCCCTGGGCGATGGCTCGAATCGTTTTTCCTCCCTTCTAGGATTGCCGTTACACGTTCCGGCAGTACTACTGGTCCTGCCGGTGCAATTTCTGCTCTTCGCGCTGTGCGCATTCCTGCTGGTGAAACCAGGTGCGCTCATATTCTACCTGCGCCGGGCACGCAGGGCACAGGAGCCGTACGCGCGCACGTATATGCAGCTTGAGACATCGGCGAATACGCGCAGGGTACCCGATGAGCATGAGCAGGATGCGGGGACCTCTGCCGTCTCTAAACTGGAGGAGCGGGTCTCGCTTCTTGATCTGGTTCAGTGCGAGGATACGCACCAGTTGATACTGGGCGCACCGGGATCGGGCAAGACCACGGCGCTGCGCGTCTACCAGTATCGCATCTTACAGCAGCCGCTCGACGCGGTGTTTAAGCGCAATCGCATCCCGGTCTATGTGCCGATGGAGCACTATAGCCTGTATCTGAAGAAGGTGCAGCCTGTGCCAACCGGTGAAGAGGCAGGCGATGCTATTAACGAGCCAGAGGGGACGCTGCTCGATTTTCTGTACGAGAGCGACCTGCCGGGAATGCATATGCTGCGTCCCTATCTCTATCAGTTATCGCAACAGGGGCGTCTGCTGCTGCTCTGCGACGGATTGAACGAAGTTGACAGCGCCTACCTCGCTCAGGTGTGCCGGGAGCTGGTGAGCCTGGCGCGTGAAACGGCGAATCGGCTGGTTATCACCGGTCGCATGGTCGATTATCGCAGACAGCGCGAACTGGTGCAACTGGTCGATGATGGGAGTGCGGAACGCATCGTGGTCTATCCCTTGCAGCCTGAGCAGATCTCCAGCTTCGTGGAGACCTATGTGACCAATCAAGGGAAGCAGTGGCGCCACACCGCAGGGCAGATTATGCAGGTGATCGAACGGAGCCGCCTGCGCCACCAATGCAGCAACCCCATGCTGCTCATTACATTGTTGAGCGTGATCGATTCGATCGGCGTAGAGCGTGGCAAGCAGATCGATACGCGCAGTCGCCTGCTCCGCGAGGCGGTGAGGCAACGCATTGTAAGTGAGAGGGCAGCATGGAATGGCGAGGCGCCGAGGGAGCAGGAGGTGGTGCGCTTTTTGAGCGAGGTGGCATGTGCTGCGCGTCGGGCTAACGATCTCGCTGCTATTCAGTTGCGCCTCTCTGCGCTGGTAGCAGGAGGAGTGGCACGCGGCAGACCGAACTTTACAGAACTCGCCGAGGCACTACGCGTCTGGCTAGACGAACATCCAGGAGCATTTACCGACGGGGAGAATGATCCTTTGCCGTACGGCGATATGGCGCAGCTCTTGCAGCTCGCGCTCGGTGCGGAACTGATCGAGATCAGTTCAGACAATGTGCTGAGTTTTCGCCATGAATTGATCGCGGAATATTTTGCAGCTCTCTTTTTCATGGCAAACAAGAAGCATACAGCAGACCAGATGCCAGGCGAGCTACGCGAAGATCTCCTGGAGCGTGTTGAGATCTGGAGTGGGCCGGTGGCGCTCTGGGCTGGCCTGCAGGATGATCCACTGGCGCTGGCTGAGCGCATCAATGCGGCAGGACGCGCGACTCCTGCATATGCCCTGCAGGCGCTGGCACTGGCGCTAATCTGCGTTGGTGTGCAGTGGACGCCACCGCGGGCAGATGTGCAGGACGTTGTGCAGTTGCCGTCGGGCGTAGAGGAGTCGCTCTCGATCGCTGTGCGCAGCCAGGGGACATGCGAGGAACTGGCACGCATCTTCACACGCTGTGCGGAAGAGGGAGGCCAGGAAATCTACTACTCGTTGCTGCCGCTCATCATGGTCGAGGGCCTCGATAATCTGCTGGTGCTGCTGGACCGGCGTGTCGTAGCAGAACTGCTCTTCACACATTTGCTGGATGCCGTTAATAATGCCACTTACGAAGCGCAGGTCAAACGCCTGGTACGCGTGCTCGCCCGCTTCGGTGGAGGGGTGGTCGAGCGCGCCGCGTCCTTAAGTCAGCCCGGTCCTGAGAGAAGCATCCGTCTACGGGCCGCCGCCTGTAATATCCTGGGCGGCATCAGCGACTCCCAGGCAGTAGAGCCTCTTCTCAGTCGCCTGGACGATGCCGAGCCATTTATCGCCGAGCGCTCAGTAAACTCACTAATCCGCCTGGGACCTGCACTGGCGTTGGCTGGTGTGTTGGGAGAGCTTGAGAAGCGCGGTGCGACGCCGCAGGCGGGACGTGTGCATCGTGCCTGTCTCATTATCCTGGAGCGGTTCCTGGACGAACCGCAGCGCAGGGCGACGCCGCAGCAGTACCAGCGCATCCTGGATACGATCGTGTCTGTACTCACCGCAAACTACCTGCCGGAGATACAGCAGCAGGCGATGCAGATTCTCGTACGCCAGTTTCGAGATGGAAGCGAAATAGATGCTCAAGGTGAGAAGAAGATTATAGAGACGCTGGCGTATTATCTACCGTCGCAGGACGAGGTCGCGGCGCGCAATAGCATGCACACACTACAATCGATTGGAATGCCTGCGACGCCATCCCTGCTGCTCCTGCTGGATCAATCTTCGGACCCGATGCGCGCACGCCTGGTGGAGATCTTTAAGACGGTCCATGACCTCCGCGCGCTGCCACGCCTTTTGCTTCTGGTCGGCGACCCGGCGCCATCCATACAACAGCAGACGGCGCAGGTGCTGCGCCTCTACGCGCCGGAAAGCGTTCCCGGCCTGATCAACCTTGTCCTCTCTGATGCCAGCGATACGCTTGCCGAACGGGCGGCACAGATCTTGAACAGTATCGGCGAGGCGGTCGTTGAGCCGATTGCCGGAGTTCTATCGAACGCTGTGCCCGAACGTATGCGCCTCCTGGTGCAGGTTCTGGAGCAGATTCACGACGCACGTGCGCTGCCCGCGCTGATCGCGTTATTGCAGATGCCACAGCTTGAGACGCTGCTGGCAATTGCGGTTGTCCACGCGCTCAGTCAATTTGCGGATGCGCGCGTCGTCTTGCCTCTGTTAGCGGTGCTATCGAGCACGAACCCTATGCTCTACGAGGAGGGGATCAATGCGCTCAGCCAGTTCGGCGGCCTTGCCTTCGCTGAACTGGTAGCTGCACTGGATGTACAACAGCCATCAGTGGTAACGCAACGTGTGCAGCGTGCCCTGCTGGGTATGACGCCATTCCCCGGCGAACAACTGCTACAGGTGTTGGAACGGGCGAGCGAGCAGCAAGCGCAGCAGATCCTGGCTATCTTCAAGATGCAGGGCGTCGAGGCCGCTCAGGTGCTGGTTGCGCACCTGCGGGACAGAGATGAGCATATACGCGCTTATGTCTTCCAGACATTGAACGATATGCCAGGGCCGGTAGTAGTCCCTGCCTTATTAGAAGTGTTGAACCAGGCGGCGTTACGCAACGTCGTCAACTCCATCCTGCTGCGCTATCCTGAGTCCGCGCTGTCGCCGTTGATTGAACTGCTGGGCGAACAGGAGCGTGGGGACGCGGCGGCAGCGATTCTGCCCCGGTTTGGTATGAGGGTCCTGCGCCCGCTGATATCGGGACTGGATGATCAGCGTGTCGCCGCGCGGGAGCGCGCGCAACGAATCCTCATAGCGCTGGTGCGTCAGAGCGCGGAAGAGATGCTACGCGAGGTCGTACACCTCTTCAATCCGCCGCTGCCAGCAGGCGCTCGTGAAGCGCTGCTCGGCGTTTTAACCAACGAACTGGCCGATATCAGCACGCCCGCCCTCCTGGAGGGGTTGCAGGACGCCTACCTGATCGAAGATGTCGCCGAGGCGTTTGCGCGCCTGTCGAGCAAGTCCGGCATGCACGAGGGTGTGCTGGATGTCCTGATCCAGCAGCTCTCCGTGGATGAGCGCAGACGCGGAGCTGAGACCACCCTGGTGAGAATTGGCGCGCCCGCCGTCCCGCGTGTGGGCGAGTTGATCGCGTCCCCAGACTCATCGATCGCGGGAGCAGCGAAGCAGATTATGCGCGATATAGGCGTGCCCGCGCTCCCATTTATCTGGAGCGCCCACAGCGATAAGAACAACCCTGAGCGGCGCGCGGCGGCCCTTGAGGTCTTTCACAGCATGCCGACCGACGTGATCAAAGATGAACTGGTCGCGCTGCTCGTCAGTAATCGGCCCGAAGACATAGCGATGGCGGTTTCGTTGCTGCTGGATCGTATACACGACGAGTCCCAACAGTTCTACGCCGATCGCGTCATGGTCCCCGAACTGATCACCTACGTGCAGACACACGGCGTGGAAGAGACGAACCTGCGCGTGATCGCGCTGCTGCTGCTGCTCGGCGAGCATGCAATCGTCGATCACCTGGTGCAAAGCCTGGACGACGATCTCCAGCATCGCCAGCAGCTGACGTATATTCCCCTATTGCTGGGCACCGAGACGCAGGGGGCCCTGCTGGAGGTCTTCAACGATCCCGATGCCTCGAGTGAGCTGCGGGCCGAACTGGGAGCGATTCTGGGCATGATGGGGGCGCCCGACGAAGTAGTCGAGGCCGCGCAGAGCCTCAGCACCTATGGTCTCTCTGCCAGCAGCAACGACGTTCTCTTTCCAGATCAGATGGCGATCTGCCTGCGTGCACTGGGCGGACTGCTGGCGGGTGGTCACTGGAATGCACGCACACTGCACGAGATGCGTGAGGACAGCAAAGAGGGGAGCGCGACCCACGAGCTGTTCAGCGTGCTATTGGGCTGGCGCTACGAGCCCCAGTTGAGAAAGCTCGCAGCAGAGCTGCAGGCACAGAAGGATGCGTACAAGAGAGAGGTGATGGCCATAACCGCGCGTATTGTCGCTGAACAGAGCCGTGCCATCGCCCTGGAAGACGAGCTGGAGAAAGCGAAGCGCGAGCATGGCTTTAGCAGCGACGAATTGGAGAAAGCGAAACGTGAGCGAGAGGCGCTGCGCGCGGGCGTTGAACAGTCGGCGAAGGAGAAGCAAGCCCTGCGCAGCAGGATGGAGCAGGCTGTGAAAGAGAAAAATACGGCCAGTGCCCGGCTGAACCAGGTGTTGCAAGAGAGAAATGCGTTGCAGGAGAAATATCAGGACCTGATCAAGCGTATCAAGCAATCTGAGGATCGGTAAGCGCTTTCCTGCACAGTTATGTAATGGGCGTCGATGTGTGTAGCTCCCTGTTCAAGGCAGATTTTACAGGCTGATTGGCTTGACACGAGCACTTATTCGAGTTTAGCATTGTGTACAAGACCTCTACAATGCACGCCTGCCTCCTGCAAGTCTGATTCTCTGGGCATTTGTGTTCAGGCAAGTCAGTATGCCAGTGGAGCAGTGCGCGCCATTGCCCTGGTACTCCTGTTTAATTTAGCCACGAGAGGAGCGTATTATGCCTGATAATATGCATACAAGGTATCACTTGAGCGAGGATGAAATGCCGCGCGCCTGGTACAACATCATGGCCGACATGCCCAATCCGCCGGCTCCGGTGCTGCATCCAGGAACGAAACAGCCGGTAACGCCCGACGATCTGGCGCCGTTATTTCCTATGGCCCTGATCATGCAGGAGGTAAGTACCGAGCGTTACATCGAGATACCCGATCCTGTGCGTCGCATCTATCTACAATGGAGGCCGAGTCCGTTGTACAGGGCGCGTCGCCTGGAGAAGGCGCTGGACACGCCCGCGCGCATCTACTACAAATATGAGGGCGTCAGTCCAGTAGGCAGCCACAAGGCGAACACATCAGTCCCCCAGGCTTTCTACAACCGGGAAGAAGGCATCAGGAAAATCGCAACCGAGACGGGTGCCGGGCAATGGGGTTCCGCGTTGGCGATGGCCGGCGCGTTCTTCGGCATCGATATCGATGTCTATATGGTGAAGATTAGCTACCAGCAGAAGCCCTATCGCCGCAGCCTTATGCAGACCTTTGGAGCGACCGTCCATGCAAGCCCAACGAACCTGACCGACGCCGGACGGAGCATCCTGGCGCGAGATCCAGAGAATATGGGCAGCCTGGGCATCGCGATCAGTGAAGCCGTCGAGGTAGCGGCGAAGAGTGGAGGAACGATCAAGTATTCGCTGGGCAGCGTGCTCAATCACGTGCTGATGCACCAGACCATAATCGGCGAGGAGGCGCTGCTGCAGCTGGCGAAGGCCGACGACTATCCCGATGTCGTAATAGGCTGCGTCGGCGGAGGAAGTAACATGTCGGGCCTCGCCTTCCCCTTCATCGGCGAGGCGCAGCACAAGGGGCTCAAGACGCGCTTCCTGGCGGCTGAACCGATGGCCTGTCCCAGCCTGACCAGGGGGATATACGCCTACGACTTTGGCGATACCATTGGCATGACGCCGCTGGTAAAGATGTATACGCTCGGCCACGACTTCATGCCGCCGGGCATCCACTCCGGTGGGCTGCGCTATCATGGGATGGCTCCGCTGGTCTCTCAACTGCACAGCGAGGGCATTATCGAGGCGCGGGCCTATCACCAGAACGCGATCTTCGAATCAGCGGTCCTCTTCGCTCGCAGCGAGGGGATCGTACCCGCGCCCGAGGCTGGTCATGCCGTGCGTGCGGCGGTCGAAGAGGCATTGCAGGCGAAGGAGGCAGGGGAAGAGCGTGTCATCCTCTTCAACCTGTCCGGCCATGGTCATTTCGACATGCAGGCATATGACGCCTACTTCTCCGGGCAATTGCAGGATTTCGAGTATCCCGCTGATGCCGTCGCGGCGGCTCAGGAAAAATTGCCACAGGTCGTGTAGCTTCTATTCGTGTGGGCCAGTGTGGAACTGTAAAGTTCCGCGCTGGCCTTTTTGTGTGGCTTATATACTGAAAATATGGAGGAACATAATGACTAAAATCATCTTTTGTGAAGATGAGGTAAGAATTCAAAAACTTATTCGTACTACATTACGATCTAGCTTGCACGAAATCTATATCGCATCGGATGGTGTCGAAGGTCTGGCGCTTATTGAAAAGGAGCGGCCAGACTTAATCTTTACCGATATCTCTATGCCTAATTGCGATGGACTCCAGCTCGTTGACGAGGTGAAGGCCCGCCCGGAACTGGCGCATATCCCAATTATCTTCGTGACCGCCTTTGCCCAGGACTCCGAGATGGAAGAAGGCTACCAGCATGGCGCATCAGGCTATCTCATCAAGCCATTCAGCCCTGCCGATCTACGTATGAAGATCGAATCGCTCGCCAATGCCCTGAGCTAGCTCGATTGTATGAAACCGAAATGCCTGAATGCTTTTATAAAAACCTGTGTACTTTTATTGTGTACTTTTGTATAGAGGAGAAATAGTGTTTATGAAAGACGAGCATCATCAGCAACCGGCGGAGGAGGTAGAAGGGGGGGAGCGGGATCTCCCTTCCTCTATCAAAGTGGGTATGGTGGGGGTTGGTGGGGGAGCTGAGGAACAGAAGATGAAAAAAAGGTCGAACGAAGATGTGCGTCACAGCATGGCATCCGCTATGCCGCTTATTGTCTGGACCGCGCGGCCCGATGGAGAAGTAGACTACTACAATCAGCGCTGGTTCGATTATACTGGCCTGACCGTTGAACAGACGCGCGGTCGGGGGTGGCTATCGGTGCTGCATCCCGACGACCGGCAGATGTGCCTGAAGCGCTGGCGGGAGGCGGTGCGGGCGGGTAAACCATACGAAATCGAATATCGGTTCAGGCGTACTGATGGCGTCTATCGCTGGTATCTGGGAAGGGCTCTGCCGGTACGCGATCAGCAACAGCGCATTATCTCCTGGTTAGGCACCGATACCGACATCGACGATCAGAAGCGCTCCGAGGAGCAGCTCGGCGTCCGCGCTCGCCAGCAGGCTGCTGTCGCAGAACTCGGTCAGTACGCGCTCAGGGGAATGGAACTGCCCGACCTGTTCGAAAAGGCGCTTTTGATGGTGAGCCAGGCACTCAATGTGGCATATTCCTCACTATCGGAGCTGCTCGATGACGGCACGATTCAGGTGCATATCAGAGACAGGAAAGGGACTACCTACCAGACCGTAAAGGAGTGGGGAACGTCTCAGGCAGCCTATACCCTCTCATTGAAGGAACCTGTCATCGTCGACGATCTACGTATCGAGCGCCGTTTCTCCGTTCCATCCGAAGTGATCGACGAATATGGGTTGGTTGGGAGTGTTAGCATTGTTGTCGAGGGCCATCCAGATCCATATGCCGTATTAATCGTTCATACCCGCGAAGCGCGCGTTTTTACTCAAGATGATATCTACTTTTTGCAGGCCGTTGCCAACGTGCTGACCGCCGCCATCGAGCGCAAGCGGACGGAGGCACAGCTAGCTCAGGCGCTGCAGTCGCTACAAGCAGCAAACGAGCAGCTTGAACACTCCAATAAAGCTCAGAACGACTTTGTCTCTATTATCAGCCACGAGTTCCGCTCGACTCTCACCGGCATTCAGGGCTTTAGCGAACTGATACGCGACGAAGATTTCAGTGCTCGCGAAATCAGAGAATACGCCAATGATATCAATACGGATGCCCGCCGCCTCAGCCGCATGATCAACGAATTACTCGATCTGAACCGTATGAGATCGGGTAGAATGGCCTTTAACCCCGAGCGTATCGACCTGAATGAGATTATCAGAGACGTGGTTGAGCGTACACGCCCAAATGCGTTCGGGCATCAAATATACCTGTACCTGGATGCCAGATTACCCCTATGTTCGGGCGACCGCGACAAACTGACCCAGGTAGTGACGAACCTCCTCAACAACGCGATTAAGTACTCGCCGCGTGGTGGCGATATAGCGCTGTACAGCGAACTCGAAGGCGAGCAAGCGCACGTGTGGGTGCAGGACCACGGTGTAGGCATCCCCACAAACGCACTGGAACAGATATTTGAGCCCTATACGCGTATCGCTTCGGGAGAGACAAGATTTGTCGAAGGGACGGGTATTGGCCTGACCATCGTGCGCCAGATCATGCAGATCCATGGCGGGAAAGTCTGGGCCGAGAGTACGTCTGGAGAGGGTTCTACCTTTCACTTCACGCTACCGTCGTGCTGCACCGCGTAACTGTTCAGGCCCCCTTTCCTGACTCCTCGCCGCGACGCGGCTCGCGCCATGTCTGTGTGGGTAGCGGCGTGCCGGCTCAGGCCGCTGCTGACTCCTCGCCACGTCGCCAACCACATCAGGGCGCTTCACAAGCGCCTTTGGCGCTGATAAGTCCTGAAGAGTTACCTGCACTGCATATGATGGAACGGGTGTTGCAGGGACTCTCGACACGAGGCATTTCTAATGTTAGAATGCTATCATCTCTCTCTCTGTTTATTTCAATCCCTCAAGCGGGTTGTAAGAGCGCACAGGCTTCAGGTGCCTCTTCTGAGGAGAAGTATACACACGAGACTCGAAGAGGTCAAGTGAACATGCACCAGGGACAGGAAGATATATACACAGAAAGTGCCTATATGTATTTAGAAAAGCCATTGCAAAAATACCTGGATGAACTGGCTTCCGCACAACCTACGCCGGGAGGCGGCTCAGCCGCAGCGCTCAGCGGTGCCCTGGGCGCCAGCCTTGCCTGCATGGTAGCGCGCCTCACGCTGGGGAGGGCTGATTACACCACCGTCCAGTTGGAGATAGAAGCGCTTGTGGAGCGGATAGAGGCATTGAGAACGCGTTTCCAGGAATTGATGCAGGAAGATATCGAGGCCTACGGGCGGCTCTCCGCTGCCTTCAAGTTGCCACGCACGACCAGCGAAGAGAAGGTCGCGCGTACAAAGGCGATTCAGGGACAACTCGTCGAGGCCGCATTGGTGCCGTTAGAAGTTGTAGAGCGTGCCGTCGAGCTGGTACAATGCTGTCTGCGCATCGCCGCCATCGGCAATGTGAACGTCCTGAGCGACATTGCAACCGGGACAGCGCTGGCCTCCAGCGCAGGAACGGGAGCGGCGTGGATGGTGCGTACGAACCTGCACGCGCTGAAGGACCAGGAACAGGTACAGAAGTTAAATAGCCGTCTGAGCGCTGCATTGGATACCATAGCGGCGGATAGCCAGCAGGTCATCGACACAGTGGGAGAGAGAGTTTGACAGCAACAATACTGGATGGACGAGCGATGGGAGCGGAACTACGCGCGGAACTACGCGCGGATGTTCGTCGCTATGCGGAACTAACGGGACAGGCACCCGGCCTGGTGATCGTGCGCGTCGGCGGGGACGCCGCCTCCGGCGTCTACAGTAAAGCTATTCTTCGTATAGCCTTCGATATTGGCGTGCAGGCACGCATGGAGCAGCTTCCGGAGGTCACGTCGGCGGATGAACTACACGCTTTGTTGTTGCAATTGAACAATGATCCGGCGACGCAGGGCATTATCGTGCAGATGCCCCTGCCCGTCCATCTCTCGCAGAACATGGTCGCCGACACGATCGCCATGGAGAAGGATATCGACGGCATCAGCCCGCAGAGCGCCGGCAACCTCTTCCTGGGTCTGCCGGGCTTCCTCCCATCGACGGCGGCTGCGGTAATGGAGATTCTGGAGCGCACGCACACACCTCTGGATGGCAGGCGTGTTGTCATTGTGGGGCGCAGCAACGTGGTGGGCAAGCCGCTCTCGATGATGCTCCTGCAGAAGAACGCGACGGTCACGATCTGCCACTCGCGCACTATAGACCTGCCCTGGTATACGCGCCAGGCCGATGTGCTGGTCGCGGCGGTCGGTCGTGCTAACATGGTGACGGCTGAGATGGTGCGTCCCGGTGCGGTGGTGATCGACGTGGGTATCAACGCGAAGCCCGAGGGAGGCGTCGTAGGCGATGTGGACTTCTCCTCGGTCAGCGGGGTCGCCGGTGCACTGACTCCGACGCCCGGCGGCGTTGGACCCCTGACGAACGTGCTGCTCTTGAAGCAGTGCGTGGAGGCGGCGTGGTTGCAGGTCGGCGGACGTGTGCAGGATTCGCAGGGGATAACTCGGCTCTAATATGGCTTTCTATGCACTGCATTCAGGAACGTATGCTCAGTATATGAAGAATGATGTTCTTGACTCAAGAAGCCAATCGCTGCTTCCATATTTTTGCATCGGGGTCAACACCTAATGCACGTATGGCGTCTTCGAGCTGAACAGGGCCAAAGTACTCTCCCAGGTAGCGCAGGTCACATACCATTAGAGGTTCCCCATCTGAAAAAGGACGAGAATCCTCCTCTTCTGAGGAAGGCAATTGTAAGCCCAATGAGACAAGCCAGCCTTTATCTAGCACAAGCTTCACATTGCCTGTATCATCTTTTACATAACGATGGGGGTGTTCCATCGAGACATTGACCCGAATATTGATGGCGCATTCTAAAAGAAGATCTTCTTGCTCGATAAGTGTGTGCAGCTCATTCAAGCTGAAATGTTGCATCGCATCCTCCTGATAGCAAACTGAAATTATTGTCAAGGTGTGGGGTATGGAATTGGCCCCTGATATTTCTGGCGTCTTACGCGAAAAGGAAGTAAGTTGAGAAGTTGAAATGTATCTCCATGTATTTCAAGCTCTGTACTAGTGTAGTATGTAATGTAGTGGTTGCGCCATGACGTTTTGATATCGTTCTTCTATCGCTTCGCAAAGCACCATTCTTTTGAGCTTGAGCGTAGTACTATGTCAACTTTACTATAGAGAGCCCTTCATGTTCTAATGTAGCGAGAAGCTGCCTATATCAGCCCAGTATCATGCGGAAGGGCGGTTAAGAGATAGGAGGATACGGCGATGAACGCTACTGATCCTGAGAAACGCAATAACCAGCTAAGGCAAGCACGCAGGAGGCGTATGTTAACGATAAAAGAAACTGCCAAACTGGTGAAAGTGAGTCCGATAACATATTCACGTTGGGAACTCGGCACGCAAAAACCACGGCTGGCGTCACTGAAGGACTTATGCGATGCGTTTGAGATGCCAGCAGAGAAGTTGGGTTTTGGCGATCTCCTCAAAGAATAAGTGATCAACAGGGTAGGAGGTATCCCGAGTCGAGCAGGTACTGTATAGTACCTGCTTTTTTTGATGGAATTATATATAATGGAACATTACGTGAAAGTGATAGAAAGGGGCAAAATTACGCAAATTTGAATCGTGTACGTTTAAATCGTCTATGATAGTGTGAAATGATGCAATATCTTTCCTACCCATGTCCTTGTATGAGTGTCACCTGGATATGTAAATTTGCATAAGTTGATGTGGTGCTATTGCTTTAAATACAAAAGGCATGTAATATGGAAGGGATTTTTGGTAAGAGGCCAGCGCCGAATTATAGGTTGATACAGGTGCGTAAAGGGCGAAACTTATCAAGGAAAGAAGTTGCCGCCAGGATTAATGTTCATTGGGGAACGTATTGTAAATGGGAACGAGGCCAGCAAAGTCCTGGACTACGCCATCTAAGATCATTGTGTGATCTTTTTCAGACAACTCCCGAAGAGTTAGGATATAATCTAGATGACATAGGAAGGTGATGCTATGGAATCTAATAACCAGAAACTAAGAGAAGCTCGACAGAGGTGCCAGTGGACTATGGAGCAGGCATCAGAGAGGATAGGCGTTGATACCAGGACGTACATCCGTTGGGAGAGGGGTAAACAGCATCCTGGATTACGTCACATGAGATTGCTGTGCGAGTTGTTTCAGACAACTCCCGAAGAGTTAGGATTTCCTATTTAACGGTCGTTCGCCGCTTTATAGCACCAGATATTTCCACTATATTACAGGCCATACCACTGTTAACCCCCTTGAAAAGCCAGACCGTGCATAGCAAAGATCGCTAAATAGTCATGCTTTAAGGCAGTACCCTCGTCTATGAAAAGCACGAATTTCCAGAAAAAGACAAATATAGCATAAACGAAGTTCCTTCCTGAAACGACTCTACAGCGATGACTAAACGACATGAAAAAGTCCTTCCCAGCCAGTAAATCAAGTTGTAGTATTTCTCCATCAATAGCTCAGTCAGCATGAAACAGGATAGATGGGCGATTAATCAGGAAGGATAGTACTTTCAGGGGCTGTCGATTCGCTGATTTTGTGGTGCACACCTCACCGCATCTGGATGTACATAAAGAAATTCAGGTTAAACGATCTTCAGCTCACCTGAAAGATTGTTTATAATTGAGTACTATCAGAGCATATTTGTTTTTACCTTGTGATAACAAATGAACAACAACGTAAAAACATACAACAAACTTTGCTCTTTTAAAGCAGGGAGAGGGAGCAAGGACCAGACTACGCACAGCTTCGGGGGCTTCACGTCTTCTGTTCCTAAGGCTCCCTTCCCGTCGTACCAGAGGCACGGTTGTGATATAAGTCTGTTGGTATCAGATTTATATCACATGTGTATAACGTACTAGCTAGTTCCGTTATTCCGAAGAGTAACTTACGGGTAAATAAACGCAAGACCGTGTCTCTTATCAAATTGAAAAAGGGAGATTTCAATGTCCCAATTCGAGAATCTTTGCGTCTTGCTGAGCGTTCTTACCCTCGTCGTGCAGGCAATTGGTGTGCTCCATCCAATTATGCGAGATCTACAAAGGCTAATGGCTGACAGGTCCAGCGGATTGGAGGAGTATGATGAAGCCGAATCCTGAAATGGCTATGGATGCGAGCTCCTTAGGGGCGCATATCCGTAAGGAGCGCAAGAAGAGAGGTTGGACAAGAATGAAGTTGTCTGATCGGCTTGGTGAGCTTGCCGGGGAGGTCGGACCCACCTGTTGCACGATAGGACGTTGGGAGGCAGGAACGCAACTCCCAGTAAAGTGGCTTTCCCATTTGTATGAGTTATTCCCGGAATTGAAGTAGGCGTTCTAGTTTCGTGAGAAGGAGAAATTGATCCGGCAGGTGAATGGTAGTATTACTACTCATCTGCTGGATCAATCCCTACATCAAAGACTTGAAATGGTAGTATCGATCCACTATACTCTGAGCAAGCAAGGTGCATCAATCTTTCCTTCAGAGAAGATGGCCCCACATTTTCCCCTTTCTTCCTTTCCTGGTATACCCTCCCTCTAGCAGAAAGGCCCCCTCCTATGGTACGAACCCTTGATAGCGCTCTGATGGGTGCGCTCAACGCCACGACGCGTAGTCCCGCACTCACGTTGACGATCGAGGATCATGTGATCCACTACGCCCCCTACCAGTCCGGGAGCTCCGTTGATGTGTGGCAGCGCGGCACGGGCGGCAATAACCTGTGGGTCTGGACTTCGACGAACAATGGCACCTCCTGGAGTGGTCCCGTCAGCGTGCTCTCACCTCCCGGAGGTGCGTTATTGAAGGGCATTGCCAGCGCGGGCAACAATGATGTGTTCTTTTTCTATGACGTCTCAGGCGGCGATGCGATCGGCTGCTCCTTTTTCTCTGCCGGCGCCTGGTCTGCGCTCAATACATGGACGCTGGCGCCTGTTTCTTATGGAGGTGGCCTCGCCGTTGCCTGGAGCGGCAGCACATACACCGTTGTCTACTCGGATGGCTACAGCCTTGCTACGTGCGTCTTCAATCCGACGGGGAGCGTGTGGAGCAGCGGGACGGCGATCGCCGCGACGACGAGCGATGCCATCCAGCGCACCGCGCCGCATCTCTCGTTTGCCGACGGGCTCTATAGTTGCCGGGAACCCGGCAAACCTTTGCGTCTGCCAGAAAACCCGACCTTAAGCTACGCCCTTTGAACGCGCTTATTCAGCACGCCAACTGGGCGGCGGGTTGGACTACGGCCAACCGTGGAATTTGCGCCAAGCTTGGTGCCTCTCTATGAGTAACGCTTTGATCTCTTTCCTGCTTTTGCAGGCGTGCAGTTCCGCATCGTTCCAACGGTTCGCGAGGTTGGTAGCGGCATTGAGGTCGGCGTGAGTGGAGAAGCCGCACGCGACACAGCAAAACGTTTGCTGGTCGGGGCGGTTGGCACGGTCCGGATAGTGGCACCTGCCGCATGCTTGCGAGGTATACGCGCTCTTGACGCTGGTGGCGGCCATCCCCCGTTTGGCCGCTTCCCAGGCGAGCTTTTTCGGAATGTGGGCGAGGTTGGAGGCGCGCAGATACGCATTCATCGCCCGGGCTTTGTATTTCATGGTGGAGACAGAAAGCTGTTCATAGACGATATGTGCATCGGGATGCTCTGCAAGACATTGGTTGACCGCGCGGTTTATCTCCTGGCGCACATGCCGTACCAGCCGTTGCCCGCTGCGGCTACTGGTCGACGGGAGCTTCTTCACACCTTTCTTTTCGAGGCAGGCTCGCAGCTTCGCCTTGCGCCGGCGCTTCTCCCGATCGCGCTTCTGCCGCTCGCGCAACTTGCCATGAAAGGTGCCGTAGTGCCTGCCGTCACTACTCGTCAGGAAGTTGGCTACGCCCACATCTACACCGATCACTGGTGCTATTGGGTCCGTCTGCACGGGGACAACTTCGTCATAGGTGAGCGTGAGCCACCAGTTCCCTCCCCGCTTGTTGAGAGTTGTACTGGCGTTAATAATTTTGCCGTTGAGCGCCTTGCGATGATAGTCAGCGAGCTTGATCGGGATGAGCAGTGGTTTGCGGAAGACCAGCGTGCTGATCTTGAGCCAGTAGTCAAAGGTGGAGTCCCGGGAAGGTTCGAGCATCACTACAGTGGCACTCGCCTGGATGCAGGTCTGTTTGAGCTTGGGAATGTTCCACTCCTTCCAGACGGGTTCCTTCACAGGGGGATCAGGATTAGACCCGATCTGTTGTTCGCAGTAATCAGCAAGCGTGTCCTTGTAGTCCTGGTACGCCTGTGCTCGGTTGGAGCGCCACGATTGGGCAATGCCTGCTGCCTGCTGAATAGCGACCCGGTGCCAGCGTTCCGATAAGGGCGTAGAAAAGCAGGTGGGACGGAACTTGTCAGGTTGCTCATCGGTGCAAAAGAGCGTGACGTATTGCTGGCAGAGCGCCAGGTAGACCTGCGCTAGCTCATCCAGGGCCGAAAGCTTGCCCGAATTGACCTCTCCTAGCCGGATGTGCGTCACGGCTCTGGTGAGTGTCTTTAGCTCGCTCTGATCTTTGACCTGATGTCGGCGTTGCTTCATACTGCGGTCCTCAACATGCACAGTAAATATAATTAGAGCACTTTGATTCCTGCATCTTCTATAGTGACTTCGTATCCTAGCTTCTCAGATAAGACACGACAAACGGCAGAGGCTAAATCAGGACGTACCGCCTCATCTCTCTCCATTTTTTCAATAGTAGGGCGCGATACGTCTGCTAGCTGCGCTAAGCGTGACACGTTAAGCGCAGCCTTAATACGAAGTTCTCTTACTCTGGACATGAGCACAACTCCTCTAAGATAGTGTGCTCATATAGTAACACAAAGGTATCATAATTAGAAGTAGTTGTCAATAGTTGTAAAATTTAGTCAAATTTATATTGAAATAGCTATTTTTATATGTTATGATACCTATGGACACGACGATGATCGTCAGGAAAATCTGTAGAAAGTCTTTGTTAGGGGTTTTTGTAATGTAGAATCTTGAAAGTAGGTAGGAAGTTCACAGCAACCTACCTACGGTGAGCAACCAGTGTGTTAAATCAGTCTGGTCACTCACAGGGTGCATTATAGCACCCTGACCGGGCTATGTTCCTTTCAGAAAGGAAACACCCGATGGCGAAATCCTATCAACCTCCCACTTCACCAGACGACGATGAAGAGTACACCGTCGTCCCCGTGGACTACCAGCACCACACCGACGAGCATCCCGAATGCTTTGAGACGGACTGTGCGTGTCACCAGCAACGCGTCGCCGATCTCACCCGGGACTACCAGGATGGCCTGGTCAGCGCTGATGATGCAACCCGTATTGTGCAAGGCAAGACCGTCTAGAAGGAAGACATCATGACTCGTACACCTGATGGCGTTCCTACTATCCTTGCCATTCGCCTTGCTCCTGGACATCCCCTCGCGTCCCTGTCGGTCTTCGACCACATGCAGGTGGGGGACACATCCTCGTCCACGGAATCAGCCATGTGGGCGGACCTGCACTCACTCGCTCAGGAGTGGGGGGCCTTTGCCAGCGCGGTCCCTGCCCTGGAGAGCACGGTGAGCGCCCACGTGTTCCAGGCGATCGGCATGGCCTTTCTCGCGCTTTCCCACGAGGAGAGCGCCTACGCCCACTACTTCCTGCTGAGCAACCGCCTGCGCTACCCACCCTCCACGGTCGCCGAAGGGTTGGAGCAAACAGGGGTGGACCTGCACGAAGCCTTTGTCAACTGGACGGCGGTCGGTCTGTGGCTGGAGCGGCTCGTCAATGAGGGACACGCCGCTCCTGGGCTGTTGGACACGGTTCGCCCGATGATCATGCAGGCACACGCTCAGCAGCAGCGGCTCTGGTCCCTGCTGCGAGAGGTGCAAGGGGAACATGCCAGGCTCACCGGACAAGACGCAACCCGCAAGGAGGTGCGCCCATGAGCAAACGTACCCCGTCGGCTACCTATCATACCAATCTGCGTTCAGTGGTACCAATCTTATACGACCGATTCTGGTCTGTGACCGACTTTTCATCTTTGAGATTTGTCTATCAGACCGCAGGTTGGTATCACATGCTGGCCAAGAGCGACTGCCAGGTCTTTGACCGGCACCCATGGCACACCACCTTCACGATTGGGCAGTATCTCTGTACTCCCTGCGGGGCGACGTACTACTGCCCCGGCTGTACGCTGAGCATCCCGAAGAACGCTCGGGCGCAGCTCTGTCCCGAGCATCACACCGAGCGGGAGGCGCGAGATCAGGTAGCCCTGAAGCCACGTGTCAAGAAGGAGATGCAGGCATGACCGAACGCACACCACCCGAGCGGGGAGCCGCAATCATCCAGGGCACCCGCCGCGCCCTGCGCGAGCAGCACGGCATGTGGGACGAGGACCCTGCCACCTCACTGGTCCCGCCTCCCTATCGCATCGCCCGTGCCAGTCTGCCCGTTCAGGATCGGCGTCGTCAGCCGCCACCGCAAGGAGCATCCCAGCACCATGCCGGGCACTCCCACGCGATCCATCCCGAGGACCAGCCCTACGTGACTGATGAGCAGTATGGCGCTCCGGTCTCTGCCCGAGCCACATCAGCCATTGACGAGGGGTTGGACGATCGCCCTGTACGGACCAGCGTCCGGCGCTACCATCGCCCGAGGACCACCGAACAGCAGACGGCTCCTGTTGCCTCTGCCCAAAGGCGTCAGGGGATGCACTGGTCCGTCTTCGTCGGCCTCACGCTGCTGTGCATGGTCGTCGGGTTCGTGCTGTTCTCCGCGCTGGCAACGTGGTGGCAGCACACCGACGACTACCTACACTACGGCATGCCGCGCACCTTCCAGATGGATGCGGTCGTGGGACACCAGGACTCAGCAACGCACCCGTCGCACTTCATCGCCCTCAACCTGGACGGGCATCTCTCCGTCATCGAGATGCAGGGCGGCGAGGTCAGCAAGACGGTGATCTATGCGGGTCCGGTCATCTACGGGCAGGGCAGCGATCTGGTCGCCGTCACGCTCTCCATTGTCCATGACCAGCGCGGCCAACCCGAACTGGTCCTGCACTACCAGAACAACGAGATCATCCTCTACAACGGCAAGGATGGCAAGTTCCACCTGCAACCCCAACAATGATCGTCCACGGAGCGCGTTTGTGAAGACAGGTGCCAGGGGCAAGGAGCCGCCATGATGGTCCTTGCTCCTGGCACCTGAAGTGGAGAGAGAGAAGCACATACCATGCAACAACAAGACCAACAGGGGCGCGAGCCCAAAGGACCAACCACCGGACCCTTGCGTCCGTTGATCGTGGTGATGGAGACGACCGAGGAGGAGGAACCCCGCCCTGATGAAGGAGCGTCACCACACCCACAGGAGGATGACGAGCAGGACCGATTGCCACCCATACTAGAGGAGAGCAGTGCGCCATCACAGCAACCGGAGGAGCCTGAGTCAACACCCGTGCCCACGCCCACGCCACCACCACGCGAGCCCAGGCCGCTCTCGTTGCCTGGGTCAGCTGCTCGGCCCCGTCGTCCTTTCTCCGTGCTGATCGCCCTGATCGGGATGGTCCTGCTCCTGCTGGGGGTTGTCATCGGCATCCTGCTGGTGGTGAGCCCGGCGAGCCTGGGACCCGTCACAGCTTTTCTTCCCGGTGTCACGCCCACGGCCTCCGTCACGCTCACCCCCGCGCAACACAGCCTGCACGCAATGATCCCGATCACTGCGGTGACCGGCATGCCCGATCCAACCCGATATCAGGTCAGCGCCCGCCTGCTCTCGGTCAAGAGCATTACCTTCACACAGACCGTGCCCGCAACAGGACGTGGACATACGCAGGCACAGCGGGCGCAGGGCACCCTGACCTTCTACAACGCTGCTCCCTACGTGCAGACCGTCGCAGCCGGGACCGTGCTCACGGGAGCAGCTGGGGTCCAACTGGTGACCGATCAAGCCGCGTTCCTGCCCGCCGCTGACTTACCTGCGGTGGGAATGGCGACCGTTGCGGCCCAGGCGGTGCAGGTCGGGCCCCAGGGCAACATCGCGCCCCTGGACCTCAACGGCTTGTGTTGTGTTGCGGGAGTCTCGGTCAAGAACACGGATGCCTTTACCAGAGGACAGAACGCCCGAGACTACGCCGTCGTGGTACAGCAGGACGTGGATGCCATCACCGGACCACAGAGCGCCACGCTCACCCAACAGGCACAAGCGAGCCTGCAAGGGGAAGTGCGCCCGAACGAGCAACTGACCAGTCCCGCACAGTGTCATCCGAACGTGAGCACTGATCACCCGGTGGGCAGTGAGGGAACCCACGTCACGATATCCCTCACCGTCACCTGTCAGGCGGAGGTCTACGACCAGCAGGCGGTGCAACAGGTCGCCAGCACCATCTTGAGCGAGCAGGCCCGTAAGACGTTGGGAGTAGGGTACAGCGTGCAGGGCACCATCAAGACGACGGTGGTACAGGCTGCCACGACCGAGCAAGCCCACGGCATCCTCTCACTGTTGGTTACGGCACAGGGGTCGTGGAGCTACCAGTTGGGCAGTGCAGAGATCAGTCGCTTGAGCAGGCGGATCGCGGGACTACCCCGGCAACAAGCCGTGCGTTTGCTCAAGCAAGAGAGGCACATCCAGGCGGTGAGCATTACCGAGACCTGTAACGCGACGAGCATGCCGAGTGACCCGGCCCACATTCAGGTGATGGTCCTGGATGTGGTCAGTGGGTAGGAAAGATGAAAGGAAAGTGCAGGGTTGGGTAGTGTGTCTGGTCCTGCACTCCACCATCCAGAGAAAGGAAAGATCATTTCAATGAATAGCAGTTCCAGTATAACGCAGCCAGAAAATGAGTACTACGACTACTACCCCCTGGACACCAACGCGGGGCACGCCCTGCTTGCCGAGGATCACGAGTTCGTCGTCAACCCGCAGACCGGACGGTCATCCTGGTCAATTGGGAGCGGCGACACGTCGTCGAGGAATGTCCTCGTACAGGACAGGAGTTGTGGTGCTCCCGATCCTGTTGGATGGCCCTCTATGTGCCCACGCACCATCTGCTCAAAGGGCTGCGGGGCAAGCAGACTCGGCGCATCTCCAGTAGGAGCCAGGGCAAGAGGTCCTGCTCAGCCGCCTCCGAACGGTGCTCGCCGCTTGCCAGGAGCGTCTGCATCACCTCAGCCTGGATGTCATTCGTGTCGGTGAGCAGGGCTCCCTTCTTGTACGGTTTCGGAGAACCGAGAGAGGAGCAGGCAGACCCTCATGAGGATTGCAGTGACCCATCTGCACGCCCTGCTGCACCTGAAAGTCAGAATTGAGCAGTTGAAAGCGAGAGAGCGAGGCACACTCACCGGATGGGAGCGAGACGTGGTACGGGAGAGCCTGGACCAGGCCTATGACCTGGCGGAGTCGCTGCTCACCCCACAGCTATGCAGGCGCTTGCCAGTGACATCACAGCGGAGGAGAGAATATTGTTTGCGTAGTCCTGCCATTGCCTTCCTCCTTGAGAATGTTCCTCTCCCTCCTGCTATTTTATCTTATGGACCTGGCCAGTTTTCTGCCCCCATTATAGCCTATCAGGATATTTCAACTTCCTACTCTGTTCTTATCCACTAACCATGAGATTTGGCTTCTTTGAAAAGATAAAAGTGTGTCTCGAAACTTGGTCCCTATCATATTTAGGAAAGCTGAACCGAATTATGCTCCCTGTTGCTTCTGGTCATAGTCCATTCTGAACAAAGTCTCGCAGAGCCACTTGTGGAATTCTGGATCATCTGTAAACTTACGATACAAATCTGTATGGCTGAAGATAATCTCCTGGAACTTGTGCACGATTTTATTCTCATGGGTAATGCGAGCGTTCTGCCTGTCCGAATATCTTTTGGCATTCTGATATTCCTCATCTCTACTGACTTCACTCGGCAAATCCTCAAAAAGGAACTTCCGGATCCGGTCATTGTCTGTCCACTCTGTCCGGTAGAACTCGTTGAATTCACGGAGGATATTACTCAGTAAGTCCATTTGCGGCTCATACTGGCCCGCTCGCACCTCCGCAGGCGTTGGTTCGAGTTCTTCCCCTCCTGTTAAACGGATCTGCTGCGTCATTTCCTGTTCGGCGCGATAGCTGTCCATATCCACGCTTTCTAGGACCCCTTTGGCCAGATCTTCATCATCAGGTGCGGGCAACTTCGGTAGTAAGAGCTTTAAGAATGTCTTGAGGCTCTCCCAATATGGATTGCTGAAATTCTGGATCATCACGAGGAACTGATATGTCCGTACGAATGTCTTGGCCTTTGCCTTAAAGTCGATCTGTTGGTCGGTGTCGAACTCCTGACGATAGACTTCCGAGCAGGCATCCAGGATTGGGTCGAGTTGATCACGGGCAACTCCACGTACATAGCGTTCCATCAGATCTTCCACCTGTTGTCGTGCATAGACCTGGAAGCTATCCAAGGCATCCTGGAGATCGTTCAGTCGGTTGATATCCGTCTCCTCACTCAAAATTGTCGTCTGATAGAATGGCTCAAAGGCGTGCTTGATCTGGTCTGCCGAGTTCACGAAGTCCAGCACAAAGGTATCTGTCTTCCAGGGTTTATAAGATCGGTTGAGGCGTGAGAGTGTCTGTACTGCCTTCACATCGCTGAGTGGCTTGTCCACGTACATTGTGTGTAGTAATGGTTGATCAAAGCCTGTCTGGAATTTCTCTGCAACGATGAGGAAGCGATACTCGTCTTTGCCGAACTCCTCAGGAATATCGTTACTTGGAAAACCATTCATCCTTGCTTCATCATAAGACAGTCCTCCCTCTGTCTTTTCACCGGTGAAAGCGACTATCGTTTTATAAGGCGATTTAAGTTCACGCAAATAGGTGTCGAAGGCCAGTTTATAGCGAACCGCGCTTTGGATTGAATTAGTTACGACCATTGCCCTGGCTCTGCCCCCAATCTTGCGCTTAGCAATCACCTCATCTAGAAAGTGGCGCACCATGACCCTGGTCTTCTGCTCGATAGCCGCTGAATGCTGCTCGACGTATTTTCGCAGCTTTTTTTGCGCCCGCAAGGTATCGAAGCGAGGATCGTCCTCGATTGTCTTGTAGAGCTTGTAGTAGCAGTTATAGGTCGTGTAGTTTTGTAGCACATCTAGAATGAACTCTTCTTCGATGGCTTGCTTCATTGTATAAGTGTGGAACGGATAAAACTTTCCATCTGCAGGATTTCGCAATCCGAATGTTTCCAGCGTTTTGCTCTTCGGGGTTGCTGTGAATGCGAAATAACTCGCGTTGGTGAGGAGCTTTTGCTCGGTAATGATTCGGTTGATTATGTCCTCGACTGTCTCTTCATTTTCATTACCCTCGCTCTTGCCCAGCGCGACATGCATCTTCGCTGCCGCTTGCCCACTTTGACTGGAATGGGCCTCATCAATGATGATAGCGAATTTTTTGCTGTCCAATACCTGGATCTCATTGGCGATATATGGGAACTTCTGGATTGTTGTAATAACAATCTTTTTGTTGTTTTCCAGTGCTTTGCGCAATTGAGCGCTGCCCTCTGTAATCGCCTCGACCACGCCTGCTACATGCGTG
>WNFX01001162.1_pt1 | contig 62428 bp, 54 predicted proteins | sample 5400111 | NCBI WGS metagenome assembly WNFX01 (sample SAMN13153363, study PRJNA577476) | soil metagenome | isolation source: 40 cm soil or saprolite under grassland replicate 1 | place: USA:California | collected 2016-06-15
CCTCAGAGCTTCTTGCCCGCTACAATCTGGAATTAACACGTGGTGTTCTCTATTGGGCCTCGCATATCACCATTGAGGCATTTAGTAACTACAAAGATCTCTGGCGGTATATCAAGTTCTTCAAACTGATGTTCTGGGCAGAGTCGAAGCAGGAAGGCGGATATAGGATAGATCTCGATGGACCAATCTCTCCCTTTGTCTCCTCGACACTGCGCTACGGGAGACAGATGGCAGCATTTCTTCCTGCACTTCTCCTGTGTGACCGCTGGCGGTTCCAGGCACGTGTACGTCCTCCACAGGCCACAGGGGAAATGATCTATCGTCTCGATTACACCTGTGCACTCCGCTCGCATTTCAAACGGTCTGGCGCATTTGATAGCCGTCTTGAAGCAGACTTTGCAAGCGAGTTCGAGCAAAAAATAGGCAAGAAACGAGGGCATTGGCGACTTGAGCGTGAGAGCGAGGTACTGCTGTTAGGAGATACCGTGATGATCCCAGATTTCACGTTTGTTGACGACCAGGATGAAAATCGGCGCGTGATTGTCGAACTGGTCGGCTTTTGGCACCCTCAGTATCTTCGCAGGAAGATAGAAAAAGTTCGTGCAGCCAATTGTGCTCATATGTTGTTACTTGTCTACAAAGGGTTGAATGTTACTGAAGAAGCCTTTCAAGAGGCCGCAAGTGAAGCGCTCTTTTTTCAGCAAAAACCTGTGCTCAAAGAGGTGATGGAGACAGTCGAGATCATAGCAGAGCGTGTCTATGGCCCGCGACCAAAGCAAAAGCGCATACGTAAGCCTCGAAAAAACCAAGAGATGGCGTGAAATGCCGACCAGATGGATAAGGAACTTGCTTATAGAGATAGCCGACGATATGTACTCAGGACACTCATAGGGGACATTGCTTACTACAACTTTTAGCGTTCATCGTTCCCGCACCTCTTCGAAAGCGTAGATATGCTTTTGTGAGAGTTCTGAATTGCTCGTGGCAAAAGCTCCGGCATTTAGAGAAGCATCAGGAAAAAGAGCATCATCAGTGTGAGAAAACATCTTTTCCCTTTCATGCTCCACAATACGCGCTATATTAAGATGCGCCTCTTTGACACTGACATGCCGCAGCACCTCCTTTGATAACATCAAAAGTTGCCTAAAATAGCCGTTTTCATCGATAGCTCCACCAAGTTTCTTGAAATAACGTGCAAGGTCGCGCTTGCATTCGTATAATACCAATCTGCGTTCAGTGGTACCAATCTTATACGACCGATTCTGGTCTGTGACCGACTTTTCATCTTTGAGATTTGTCTATCAGACCGCAGGTTGGTATAAAAGTACAATGTATCGTGGGCTGAGATCACCTTTGTTTATAAATGTTTCAATACAATCAGTCATATAAAGATCCAGTAACTCCAGATCATCTCTATCATCTGGATTAAGATGATCTAGCGATGGAATAGATGGAAAAGTTAATGCGAGTATCTCTGTATAGTCTTGCCACATCCTTTGTAGCTTTCTCATTTGCCATAACCTCTTATCTGCTCTCTTGCTTCTCTAATGGATCAGCAGTACTGACGACTGTCAGATGAGATCGTGTAGATCCGTAAGAAGATGGTTGAATGATTACATGTCCTCCTTCCTCTAAGCGCTTCTGGAGCAACGCTATTTGCTGGCGCAGTTGAAGATTCTCTTTCTCATAGCGCTCTAGTTCACGAATGGCCTCATCTAACTCATCTACAGAAGTTGTGCGTAGCTTGGACTCCAGGTTCTGGGCTCTTTTCTTAAGTTCAGCATTTTCATGACGTAACTGAGCGAGTTCTTCGTCTCGTAAGAGACGAGGCCCTGAGAGCTGAGCGCGAAGCGCTTGAAACTCAGGGCGAACAAGTTTGTAGAACCATACTGTTGATATTCCTGCCGCCTGGGCAACTTTTTCTGCTGTAAAATCTGCTTGACGCTGAGCTTGCTGATGCAAGTCCTTCATGATTTCAAGCAATTGAGCGCGCCGTTTTGCTTTACTCATATTTGTGCTTTTGCTCATACCTCTTCCTCCTTAATCTCGCTCCTGCGTGCTTTGAGGCGCTCCTTTAAGTCCTGGCTACAATTGGGAAGTGCCTCTATATCGCAGCGTGAGTAGACTTCCTTCTCTATAGCTTCAGAGCGACGAGCAAACAGTGCTGCTTTGCCCGCTTGCACTACATGCCCGGCTGTCGTGCTCTTTTGCTCTTGCTGTTGATGCTTGCGAACTGTTTTTGTGATCTGGATCAGCATTCCTGCATTTCCTGGATCCGTAAAGAACCATTCGCAACCACCATCTGCAGCTTCTAAACAGTTCATGTACTCTTTACATGCTCCAGGTCCATGAGGGAGTGCGCAGTATCCACATGACACACGGCTGGGTTGCATAAATTGCGGGTTGTTCAGGATAAGATTGCGCCAGCGTGGTGGCAAGGGTTGAGGTTTCCCAAGCTGAAATCCAGAATCCTGAGGTGATGTGCCAAACAGAGCTGCAAACCATTCTACTGCAGGACCAACCATCTCGCCGTTCGTTGCTTTCTCGAGAAGGAGTTTGTTCTGTTTCCATGCATTGTGTTGGTAGCGAGTTTGCATGTTACGATCGATATGATTGAGATCCCGCTGCAGAGTTAAAGGAGACACTTGAGGGTCACTTGCGATGGCAGACTGCCGCGTATGTCTTGCCTGATGTGTTCGTAAGTGATAAATATCTCCGTTAGAGGAACCATCAGAGGTAATCTTCCATTTTTGGAGAATCCCTTGCCCGCTTTGATGACCATGCAGCCAAAAGAAAAGAGCATCATAGGAGAGTGCAGAGACCTCTTTTTGTTTTTGACGCTGTTTTTCTGAACTGAGGGTGCCGCCAGAGTTTTCTGGAGGTGCAAGGGCTGCCCAGGAGCCACATGTTTCATTCCAATGAGAAATTAAAATCAAAAATTCTTGTATCTCAGGCGGAGCGACATCACGGACTTCGTCACTATAGCGAATCAATTCTTTTACGCAGTATATGACCTCATCTTCCCACTCAGAACTTACATACACACGATCCTGAGGGCCGTTTTTGTGTGGGGAAAACTGAAACCATAGCGCTTTCCCTGATGCACTTCTCTTTGCAGGATAGTAGGTAAGCGGACCATCCGGCCCTGTGCCCCGTAGAGCCATCAGCACCTCACTGATTCTTCGCCCCAAGGCCAAATTTAACAAGAGGACGCAAAGACGAAGATGATGAAAACGGTTAAGAGGTTCTCTTCCCTCTCTATGTAGCGCGAGTTTATTGACGAGTTGGCGAATAACAGGAAGCGGAATCACCTTGCTCTCATCATAAGCAGCTTCCGTTACCCTGACTTGTTCGTAGGGAGCGGTCGGAGGAATAACTTGTGGCACGCCAAAATTAATTCGCACGTGGATCCAGAAGGGATGGGTACGCACTTGTAGTCTGACCATCGCTCTGAACCCATCGGCATCGTCACTTTTCTCTGGGAGCAATTGCGCATTCCAGAGCGCTACAAACGCACTCTCAGAGGCAATATCATCCAACGACTCATACTGATGTTCGACCAGATAGGTGTCAGTCCGTGTGAGTAAGTTCGGCAGGATAGTTGTACTCCTCGATAATGTACCGTTACGTGCAAGAAGGCTTCGATAACAGTACCACTTGATATATGGCTTTAAGAAGGAATGCAGATGTCCGAAATGGAAGCGGTGCTTTCCTGGTTTCGAAGGAAGACCATGAGCGGCATAAGGCCAGACATCCCAGACATCGGCAGCGAGGAAGAAGAGGTCCTTTGGGTCACGCTCATTCCCTGTTACAAACCGACTGAGTTCAATCCAGTGGGACTTAGGATAACGATGCGTTCCAGAAACAACCTGTACAAGAGGTTGACTTTCTCCCATTATGCACGTATCCTGTCTTGAACGAAGACAAAGTTTGCCTCAAAGTGCTCGAACTGTGATTTCATCTGCGCAAGTACTACCCCTAACTCCGGTTCCTTTGCAATCTGCTCCAGATCGCGCTTACGCCAAAAGTGTTCTGCTTGCCATGCATCTAAAAATTCTGCTCCAGTTACAAGATGCTCACATAGCGAGCAGGGTGGAGGTCCTCCTTGAATAGCCTTCACACACTCTCCGTAACGACAGAGTCCAACATCCTGCTGCTGTTTCACTTTGGCTCCTAGCAAGGATGCTCGTTCATCTGGATTAAGATCGTCCAGGATCAGAGGCTTTTGCCAAAGAGTCAGTGCTTTCCGTCCATATTCATTAAGAGGTGCACTGACTTCTGCTGGGTGTTCGAACTGGTCAAACTTCACATATCGTAGCGTGCTATCGAAATGGATATGTCCCATCTGTGCACGCAGGGCTGCGATATCCCTTCCCTCATAGAGTGCTCGGGTTGCATAAGTTCTTCGAAGAACAGTACTGTTCAAGGGGAGAGGAAAACCATCACGTTCAAGATGATGACGTTCTGTAAACTCTCTTAGGCGCGGGGAAAACTGTGAAACAGATAGGGCTTCCCAGTGTCCTTGCGCGTTATTAGTGAGAAACACCTGTTCTGTTTCAAGTGCAATGCGTATTGGAGCTGTACAGTGGACATACACCTGAAGTAGCTGAGCAAGGTCAGCAGGGAGCACGGCAATGTTCTCTTCTCCTTTTTTGTTATGATGCCAAGCAAGGAAAAATAAGCCTGCGTAGACTTCTGCCCAATCGTTTAATTTGATCGCCTGTACACTTTCACGCCGCAAACCGGTAAACGCCATGACAAGAATCATGAGGGCTACTGCCCACCGCACGACCACTGTTGCATTTTCTCGTGCAAGTGGGTGAACACTAACGGTCAACAGATCAGGTTGTGTATTGGTATAGGTGATGCCTGCAGTAATATCAACAAGACATCCGCGAAGGACGGCATTCAATTCGCTTTCAGAAAGAAAGTCTGCGCCGATTGCTGTACGCCCAACCTTGATCTCAGTTTGAAGCCAGATGGAGATACTACGCATATTGGTACCGTCAATAGTATTATCATGCTCAGCTAAACGCGCTAATGTTTCAAAAATCTGTACAAGGCACTGGCGCATAAGCTGGCGGAGTGAGTTTGCAAATTGGTAATTCATCCAGAGGCGCTGCACAGCAGGTAACGTTGCTTGACGCACATCTGGCACTTCGTTTCCCAAAAAGGTACCTAACTTGGTAAACCCATGGTAATGTTGATCTATTGTACCTGGAGCAACATCAGGAGATCGTAGTTCGTCTTGTAAGAGTGACCATGCAATATCAGCAATATCAGTGCGGAGCCTATTTTGTTGCAAAAGGTGCTTCCCTGCTGGCCTTAAATCCCAGATGCTTTCATTGATGTCGACCCAACCGCCTGGGATTATTCGCACGTTTGCATCAGAGGGTGGTTCCGCTGCTTGCTTAGTCGGGCGTAGTGCCAGTTGGCGACGTGCAGCATGATAAGGTTGATTAAACCAGGGCCATGTTCCTTCTCCATTTACATTAGCAAACTCTACGACGCGCTGTCTAGTCAATTCTTTCACGGGGATACCCATATCAACCAATGTCTCAAGAGCGGCAAGAACTTTTTCTTTGATTGTAGGAAGCGTTTCTCGGCGGTTTTGCCATTCGTTTCTAATCAGCTTACTTACTGATTGACAAGGTATATCTGTCAACTCAGCGAGTTTACTTATAGTAAAATCCTCTTGTGTTTTAGCCTCTGCATATACCTTATCCATGGCCTGACTTAATTGCTGAAGACGTAATTGCTGAAGAGGGGAAGGTTTCCTTGATATAATCTTCTTTTGACGTGCTTGCAACTCGTCTCGAGATTGCTGAATAAGGGAAGGGTTTCTCGATATGATCATTTCTTGACGCGCTTGCCATTCGTCTTTAGAGAGATGGCGGCTCACAATATGGGGAGGTATTCCGCTATGTCTAGCGATGCTTACGATAGTAAAGTCGTTTGGAGTCTTAGCTTCTGCAAAGACAGCATCTATGGCTTGCTTGAGACGCTTCTCAATCCATCTATTTCGTAACTGTTCCCATTGATGGTTAGGAAGTCGTTCAGACACGGTTTGTGGTGCCACACCTAGAGATTTGGCGAAACGTTTCAACATCACATCTTCATAGCATTGAGTTTGTGTAAGGTAAATTTCTGCTTGTTGCAAATAGTGCGAATTCGTTTCGAGTGCCTTTTGAGGCCTGGGAAGTGTTGCTCGACGGACCTGCCACTCGTCTTCATCGATAAAACGCCTTACTTTACAGTAAGGAATTTCAGCATGCGCAGCTATATTTTTTAAGGTAAAATCTTCCTGGGTCTTGGCCTCCGCATAAGCATCATCCATCGCTCGTCTTAACCGATTCTGAATCCATGTATTTCGTAACGTTTCCCATTGATAGGTAGGAAGGTGCTTCCAGATGCGATGTGCTGGTTCTCCTAGTGATGCTGCAAAAGGCTTTATTGCTGCCATTTCATATTTTTCAGTTTGAGCGAGATACAGTTTTGCTTGATGAATGTAATATGTAGATACAGAGGAAGCCTCTTGAGACACAGTGCCCTCTTGAGGCGTTATTGAATCTATTGTTAAAAGTGGTTGCCATTCGTCTTTGGTAAGAAAACGATGTATCGTGTTGGAAGGTATCCCAGCTTGGCTTGCAACGTTTTCTAGAGTAAAATCTTCCTGCATTCCGCTAGCTGTGTGAGATATCTCTATAGCCTGTTTTAGCCGATTTAGCATCCATGTGCGCTGTAGCTGTACCCATTCAGAAGCAGGAAGTAGTCTATGTACTATACGTATGCCAATGCCTAAAAAATCTGCGAGTCGCTGCATAGTTACATTTTTGTATACTTCTGTTTGGGCAAGATATCTCTCTGCTCCTTGGAGTATATCTTGCGTCGTCAATTTGGATTTATTGGTCATGGAGTTTCTCCAAAAGACCTAGAAGACCTGCTTGATTGAGGAGCTGTCCAAACTTCTCATTTGCAGGCGTAACAAGCTGATCAGCAAAAGATTCGACACCTGCAATATAAGGATCAATAGAGCGAATTGTAGCGTGTCTCATATTTGGAGCAATACCACTGGGGCCTAGCAACTTTTGAAGATCGTAGCCATAAGAGTGCCTAAGCATATGGGGTGTAAGATGTTTATCCCACGGAGGGTCAAGAGAAGGACGAAGCGTATCGAGTATTGCGCGTACACTTTCATCACTAATCTGTTTGCCATAATTTCGTACGCTATGGCTGAGAAAAACACTTTGTTGATCTTCAGAAGTAGTATTAGATACGACAGGACGGTAACAGGTGACATAATGCCAGAGGATTTTTTCTACCCAGGGGACCATAAGCACTGGTAATCTTCTTCCTCCATCCGCTCTATGCCCCTTCGTTGCCAAGTAAATGAGAGAGTTTTCAAGGTCAATATCTTCAATCCTTAATTGAACAACTTCAGAGCGGCGGCTCCCTGCACAACGAAGTACGAGAAGAATGGCAAGATTTCGATAGAAAAGTGCTCCTCGTTGCATTTCAGGTTCTTCTGTAAAGGCGGTATCGCCGTCAGAGATTTCTTTTCCCCATCGATCATATGCTGCACTGAGTAATCGGACAAACTGGTCGTCAGGTAAACCGATAACCTTGGGAGGAGTCCATTTTATACGATGCGAACGGCGGAAACGCCATGATTGGGAACGGGATAGATTCCCTGAGTTCGGTGTGTTGAACATATACTCCGGCATGCCCTTATACCGCCGCCACTCGAAGGTTATTCCATAGCGCTCTGTAATGTCTGCTGTGAGGGAATAAAGGAGAGTGAGCATGAGATCAGCCGTGCGCTTACCCCTTTTTCCGCCGAGCTGAACATATTTTCCTTGGGCATCAGGAAAAGGTTGCCCGAGCAGTGCGTCCTTGAACCATCTGAACTCTTCATCTGTGATGCTAATAAGAGATTGATGCCTATAGGCACAGAACTTAACGTAGAGATGTGCTGCCCGTAGATAGGTTTCGATTGATGCGGGCGTGGCACCTTCATGAATCTGCCGGTCTTGTAGAACAAGATTGATCGGTGTTACAGGAAGTCCGCCAGACATAAGTTTCGGGTTCCTGTCAACGAATCTAATACGAACCGGCAGTCGGAGGGGAGAATTGAGCGATGAGCATGGTAATACGTCCAAAATATTCTCCTTCACGCCAATGCAAAGAATCGACGTGCTGTAAGGCTATCTTATCTGAAATAATCTTGATGATGTAAATTGTGATTCACAATTACCACATAATAACATATTTCATACACAATTACAATGTTAATATGCTAAATCATTATTATCTTGTATAATATTTTTACTATTACTATGAAGATTAAAAACAATAATACTGTTATTACATAGCTATACTCAGAAATTTATTTAGTTCGCTAATAAATCAAATACTGGTTAAAACATTACATATGTTGGATATCTTGTTTAACATAGTTTTATCTGAGCGTTAGCCAAAGGAATATGTGGAGAGGCAGCGGCGATATGTCTTTCGGCGTTTGTTAATTTATGCAGTCGATTACTCAGAAGATGAGGTGCACCATCTGCCCGCTCCCAGTTGGGGCGAGGCGGCTCTGATGGCACCATCTCCCCTGCGCCTGGGACTGACCGCAACGTATCCCGAGGCGCACGAGCAGACCAATGGGCGCTGGCGCGTCGATGAATTGATCGGTCCCATCGTTTACACGAAGCGCGTCGAGGATCTCGTCGGCCAGCAACTCGCAAACTACCGCACGCAGCGCCTGCGCGTTGATCTCTCGCCCGCCGAGCGCGCGCGCTATGACGCCGACCACGCCACATATATCAACTTTGTGCGCGAGCGAGAGCTGCCACGCCGCCACGGTCCGGGCTGGTTGATGGAACTGATGCGGCTCTCTACCAGCGACGCGCAGGCACGGCGCGCCTTCCTCGCTCGCCAGCGCCTCTTGCGTCTGCTCGGCAGTTGCGAGGGGAAGTTTGCGCTCCTCGACGAGCTGCTGCGCGAATACGTCACCGAGCGCATCCTCGTCTTTACGGAGCAGAACGCGATGGCGTACGAAGTGGCGCGACGCCATCTCATCCCCGCGATCACGCACGAGACGAGCGCCGCTGAGCGCAAACAGATTTTAGATGGCTTTCAAGATGGGCGCTATCGCGTCGTCGTTACGTCCAGGGTGCTTAACGAGGGGATCGATGTCCCGGAGGCGAAGATCGCGATCGTGCTGGGTGGAACCTCTGGCGCGCGCGAGTATATACAACGCCTGGGCAGGGTGCTGCGCAAGATCGAGAATAAAGAGGCAATTCTCTTTGAAGTCATTGCCCGCAAGACTTTAGAAGAGGGCCGGGCGCAGCGGCGCCGTAGAAAACAGGAGGTCGATTGATGCTGACGGGGGAACTGGTGAAGCCGCGCCTGCGCATGCTGGGTTCGCAACTGTTTATCGATCTCCTCGATATGCACGATCCCTGCTGGCTGCAGACCGCAGCGGACCTGATCGCTCTGTTACAGGGCCATATCGGCCAGTCACAGACCGCGTGGGAGGCCGCGCTTGAGGCGTACGAGGGCGAGCGGGTCGATTACATCGTGGTGCGCGGACTCGCAAAGGTCCTCAGTGATGCGGCCAACTTTGCCCCGCTTGAGACGCCGCTGCCGCCAAAACAGATTCGCGAGCGCCTCTTTTCCTATGGTCCCGTCTTCTCGAACGCGCAGTTATTTCAGCAGCAGACGCGTCACGAGGTCATGCAAGCGCTGGCGAACGAACTCGGCAGCTCGGCGGAACACCTGGAAGCCTCCCTCTTCGCCGATCGCTTTGCATCTACCATCCTCAGCGACGCCGGGAACGACTGGACGCCCGCTGGATTGATAGCGCGCTACAATCTGGAACTGGCGCGCGGCGTCCTCTACTGGGCCAGCCATATGCGCATCGAGGTCCATGGAGGGTACAAAGACCTGTGGAAGTACCTCAAATTTTTTAAATTGATGTTCTGGATACAGGAGCAGGAGGACGGCTATGTCATCGATCTCGATGGGCCGATCTCGCCCTTTGTGAGCGCCACCACGCGCTATGGACGGCAGTTTGCCGCGTTTCTGCCCGCCCTGATGCTCTGTGAGCGTTGGAAGATGGTTGCCACCGTGCGCCCACCGCAGACCTGGGGCATGGCAACTTATCGGCTCGACGCGAGCTCCGCGCTGCAGTCGCACTTCAAGCAGAGTGGCCCCTTCGATAGCCGTCTCGAAGCCGACTTCGCCCTTGAATTCGAAGAGAAATTCGGCTCGAAGCGTGGGCAGTGGGCGCTCACCCGCGAAGACGAAGTGCTCAATCTGGGCGATACCGTCATGATCCCGGATTTTGCACTTACACACAGGCGCACGGGTCAAAGAATACTCATCGAACTGGTTGGCTTCTGGCATCCCGACTACCTGCGGCGTAAGGTGGAGAAGGTGCGCGCTGCCCAATGTCGCAACCTGCTCTTGCTGGTCTACGAAGGCGTTAACCTGGCGGCGGAAGCGTTGCAGGACGTACCCGGTGAGGTGCTCTATTTCAAGCAGAAGCCGGTCCTGAAAGAAGTGATGAGCGTTGTAGAGGCAATGGCTGAGCAGATAGCAAAATAGGGGTGTTGATAATATATCTGTATTCAATGGTACTCCCTCTCCGTTATATCTAGTGACGTGACTTTAGAAAGGCATAGCCCGTTCTGAATAGTGGGATGCAACATCCCTCTTTGCAACTATGGAGAATGTTTGGAGAATTGAATGACACAAAGTAATCTGAGAGAAGTTTCTGTAGCATCGGACGTACACCAACCACCCCTGGCAGTTCTTGAACTTGACGTAGAGAAAGTTCACCCTCAAAAGAGCGCACATACATATCGGCCCACTCCCTGGGCGCTTGTTAATCGAGTACTCGACATTGTTGACTCTGTATCAGGTGGTCGCGCCGGCCAGATCCAGCGGTTCTTCAGCTTTGTATTCATTGGCGGCATGGCGTCTCTTGTCAACCTGCTCGTTCTATACGTGGTGTACTACCACATCTCTATGTCGGGCTCTATTCATGTACACTATGTGGTTGCCTTCTTGTTAGCATCTGAAATCTCTATTCTTGCCAATTTTATTCCAAACGATTATTTTACGTTCAGGCACCTGCCGGGACACCAGCGTTCCTGGGGTGCGCGCTGCCTGCGTTATCACATCACATCCATCACTGGCACCGCGCTCACGTTCCTGATCAACTTTGGCCTGAGCTATGGGCTGCGCATCTCGCCCGTTGTGGCGCAGGCGGCTGCCCTGATAATCGTTCTCTTTTACAATTTCACCGTGCATCACCTCTTCACCTATCGTCATGTGAAGACGGCGGCGGCCCACTAAAACGGTCCTCTGCCAGGGACAGATAACAAAGAGAAAACCTCCTCGTCGCTGAGGAGGTTTTCTTTCGCTTGTTCAGTCAGCGCTATGCCCAGCGAATAAGTCCCATCTCGTACTTCTCGCTCAGGCTCGGATGAGAGGGAACGACGCGCACATTGTAGGCGATGCTGCCGCTCTCGGAAGGCTGCAGATGCAGGTCAAAGCGGTACGATCCATCGTGTTCGTGCCGTGTAAAGCTCATTGGCACGGTATGCTGCGCCAGGGCGAGCTCGTCCTGAATTTCACCGTAGACCAGTTCGACGCTGATATCCCCCGGCTCGAGTTCGCTCATGCGCACCCAGGCGCGAACATCGAGGCCCTCGCCCAGGCTGAGTTGCCCATCGCGCTTCCCGTCAATGTACAGTTCCAGGGTATTCCAGCCGTGCCGGACGTGTTCCTTCCAGGCGGCCAGCGTGCGGATGCGCTCGTAGTGGTTCTGTTCGACCTGCATACCCTGCTGGATCTCAGGCACATAGTAACGCGTGGTGTATTCCTTGATCATGCGCCGCATACTGTACTGGGGCGTACAGGTGCGGATGGCCTCTTTCATCGCGCCTATCCAGCGGTGCGGAATGTCGTCGGCGTCACGATAGAAGAACGAAGGAACGAGCTCGTCTTCGAGCAGGCGGTACAGGGAGAGGCTATCCGCCTCGGCCTGGATCTCCTGGTCGTGGTACTCGCGCTCTTCGCCGATCGCCCAACCGTTTTTGCCGTTGTAAGCCTCGGCCCACCAGCCATCGAGAATGCTGCAATTGGGTTGGCCATTCAGCGCCGCCTTCTGTCCGCTGGTTCCGCTGGCCTCGTAGGGACGGATCGGATTGTTGAGCCAGACATCGGTGCCGGCGACAAGGTAGCGGGCCATGTCGATATCGTAGTTTTCCAGAAAGATAATCTTGCTGCGCAGATCGTCGCTGCGCGAAATGCGATAGATCTGCTGAATCAGCGCCTTGCCGGGCTCATCTGCCGGGTGCGCCTTTCCGGCAAAGACGATCTGAACGGGGCGGGCCGGATTGTTCAGTAGCCGCTTGAGGCGTTCGAGATCGCGGAAGATGAGCGCAGCGCGCTTGTAGGTTGCGAAGCGGCGCGCGAAACCGATGATCAGCGCATTGGGATCGAGCATACGCTCGATCTCGGCGATCTGCGTCGAGCCCTCGCCCAGACGCAGGTGCTGGTTCTTCAGACGGTGCCGCGCGTATTGGATGAGCCTCTCTTTCCGTAACGTATGTGTCTTCCACAGCTCTGCGTCTGGAAGGTAGTCGATGCGCTGGTCCCAGAAATCCTGGTCGTCCACATAGCGGCCCCAGTCTTTATCCAGGTAACGCCCGAACAACTCGTTCAACTCCTGCGCGATCCAGGAGAACGTGTGCACGCCATTTGTGACATAGCCAATCGGCACCTCGTCGACCTCGATGCCAGGCCATAGGAACTGCCACATCTTACGCGACACCTCGCCGTGCAGCTTGCTGACACCGTTGTGATGTCCGGTCAGCTTAAGCGCGAGCACCGTCATACCATACGTTGGACCCCAGCCGTGATCTTCGCGCGCCACATCCAGGAACTGCTCGCGTGTCAGACCCAGTTCGCCCCAGTACAAGCCGAAGTACTTGTCGATCAGATCGTAATTAAACGTATCATTGCCCGCCGGCACAGGCGTATGCGTCGTGAAGAGCGAATTAGAAGCCACCGCCTCGCGTGCCTCGTTAAAGCTCAGACCTGAGGCGACGAGCTCGCGGCAGCGCTCCAGGTTCAAGAATGCCGCGTGCCCCTCGTTCAGATGCCAGGCGGACGGCGAGATGCCGAGTGCCCGCAGGGCGCGTACACCGCCAATGCCCAGCACGATCTCCTGTGAAATGCGAATCTCACGGTCGCCGCCGTAGAGGCGGGCCGAGAGTTCGCGATCGTTGGGCGCGTTGGGCGCCACATCGGTATCCAACAGGTAGAGAGGGACGCGACCGACCATCAGCTTCCAGACCTTGGCGTAGATGCGGCGTCCGGGCAGATCGACGCTTATAACCACCTCGTTGCCATCGGGCCCGATCGCCGGCACCGCCGGCGCCTCCGAAAAATGCAGCTTATCGTACGAAGCCTCCTGAACGCCATCGCGGGTCACCTGTTGACGAAAATATCCCTGCGGGTAAAGGAAGCCGACGCCTACGAAGGGCAGTCCGAGATCGCTTGCCTCTTTGCAATGGTCGCCAGAAAGAATGCCTAAGCCCCCAGAATAAATAGGGAGGGCCTCGTGAATGCCGAACTCAGCCGAAAAATAAGCGATCGTCTTGTCGGCGAGCTCGGGATAGTTGAGCGTAAACCAGGTCTCATCGGGGCGTGGATGCATGTAGTGATCAAAGTCACCAATGACGCTATCGTACTGCTCCAGATAACTCGAGTTCTCAGCAGCCAACGCGAGTAGATGAGGTTGTATCTCGCTGAGAAAACGTACAGGATTATGTCCTACCTGCTCCCAAAGCTCAGGATGGAGTGAGCTATAGAGCGCCCGCGCCTCTGGATGCCAGCTCCACCAGAGGTTGTACGCGAGCTCGTATAGGCGATTGATACGTGTTGGCATTATGGGGAAGATCGTAATGCGGCCATAAACTTTCACAGTGCCAGACTCCCTTTCTTCAAGACTCACGATCAGCATTATTAGTATATCTCTTCCAGGAAAACAAGGTCAATGGAAGGCGAGAAAATCAGTGTATTCGGACGCCCCCAACAGACGCGAAAAACCAGTGCCAGTTTAGCCTTGTTGTCTGCATGCTACTGGCACTGGTGCATCATAGAGGAACACAAACATGAGGTCAAGAGATAGCGCCTATCGGGCGATGCCCGCCCCCATTGTTCTGCTGGCTACTTTGCAAGAAGCCAGCAGAACAAGGAGGTACTCACAATACGAGGCGTATTGACGTAAAGATCAATTATCGTTGATCTTAATCCAACCATGTCGTAGCGCGTGAACCACTGCAGCGGTGCGATCATTGACCGACAACTTCTTCAGTATAGAAGTGATGTGATTTTTTACCGTCTGGTCGCTGATCTTAAGCGATTTAGCGATCTCCTTATTGCTATTGCCGCGCGCGATATAGTCCAGTATCTCCACCTCGCGGCTAGAAAGGGGTGAATAGAGATCTTTCGTGCCGCCATCCTCCTCTTCGACCGTCAGTTCACGGAACGACTTCAGAACGCGGCTGGCGAGTTGAGGCTTCGAGAGCACGTCATCGTTGATGAGGTACTCGCCGTGGCTTACCTTGCGGACGGCATCGGCAAGAGCGTCCGGTGTGATATTGCGCGAATAGTAAGCGGCGGCCCCGACCTTAATAGATTGAAATAAGCGCTCTTCATCCTCTGAAGGTGTGAGAATAATAATCGCCATACGTGGCGCAAGATGGCGTGTCTGGCGGGCTATCTCAAGCGGGTCCGAGGAGGTAAGTCCTGCGTCGATAAGCGCCACATCAGGGTTGGTCAGGCGCGCGATCTCAAACACGTCGCCGGCATCGGTCGACTCGCCGACAATCTCGCAGTCACCCATTCGTAGTAGGGTAGCACGGATGCCCTCGCGAAACAGAGGCTGTTCATCAATAATGATGACACGTATCGTTTCCATGTGATCCCTTCGTAGAAGAGCGGACAGCTCGAGGCACCACCACTACACTGCCTACACTCTTTTTCTGTCTATTCCAAACGTCCAAGAAAGTGATCGCCCCTGTATAGATGCAGGGGAAACCGCACACCTTTGCTGGTTGCACCATTATACACAGAAAGTGCACATTGAACAATTGGTAACAAGATAAATTGCCCCCATTTTGCCATGCTACCGGGAGAAGAGGCCATGCCGGACAGAACGCTAAGGGATAGGCGGGGCACCAGGAACTGTGACGCTCCGGCGTTCGTCTCGCGCCTGCTACCTATCGTTTAGATACGTTCCAGTCTGTGCAATGTAGAGTTAATAGCGACGCGCAGGCAATCGATCACGCCTTTACCCGTCACTGCAACGCCCTCGTAACTCGGAACACGGTAAGGATTGAGGTACTTTTCTAGCACAGAAACAGGCAGCACGTCCTGTAGATCGCGCTTGTTCCATTGCATGACCAATGGAAAATCCGCCACGTCCTTGTTCATCCGGCGCAGTTGTTCTTGCAGCTCGTTCCAGCACTCGATGTTCTCTTGCAACTTGCTTGCCTGCGAGTCGGCGACAAAGATAACGCAATCCGCGCCTTTGAGCACCGAGATCCGTGTCTGCTGATAAAGGATCTGGCCAGGAACCGTGTAAAGCTGGAAGCGGATCTGGAAGCCATGCACCTTCCCCAGCTCAAGCGGGAGCAGGTCAAAATACAACGTACGCTCGGTCTCAGTGTCGATGGAGACCATATCACCGACATCCTGTGGATTCACAGCCTGGTGTATGTAATGAAGATTGGTTGTTTTACCGCAGAGACCAATTCCATAATAGACGATCTTACAGTTGATCTCTCGTTTCGCCATGTTGATCAGGGACATATACTCTCCTGCCCACTCATAAGTGCCCGTCCTTCACTCTCCAAACTATCGAGTAGCCATGTATGCTACTGGTTCGGGGACAGTATACATGATTTTGTTTTACCGCGCAATTGCGTTTTGAGCGGCTACATGAGTGCTGGACCGAACGGCATTGAACCACGCTACGTCAACTACCTACTGTCTACCTCTGTCTATGAAATGAACCCCCTTTTTGATCAGATTTGCTGTCAAAACTGATGCAAGCCCATTTGAGAAAGAGGCAATTGCTGTCAACGGCCCTTCAACCCCGCTAGCACCATAGAGCTAGTAACATGATAGGTGATAATGCGGCGCCGCCCAAATAAATAGCCCGTATGGGCTACTCTTGTTTTGAAACAAGAAAGGGCATTTGCGCGACCGCGCTCCCCTGATCTCCCTGAAAATCCGTCGACATTGATTGTGCATGCTGTAAAGTATATTTTTACCTGTAAAAATATATAGATTTATTGCTGTACTTTTTGTGGTTATATTTTGCTTTGCCTCTAGCCCATATGGGCTATGTTTCATAGTGTATCAAAAAAAGTCGATGTATAGCATGCTATGATACCCACGTTCCACATCTTCATTCCGCGAGGACTCTCTGTCTTCGTGCCCGTTCCGGCGCTCAGGAGAGTTGCGTGGGAGCATATCTGCTCCTGCCAGACGCACTATCCCTGGTTGGAAGGTGTGGAGCAATCGCTTGCAGGGAGCTGCAAGTTCACTTTGAAAGAAAGAGGGTATATGCAAACATATCAGTACATTCGAAAGTACTTACAGCAGAAAGTTAATACGTACGTATGGCAGCATCGTGGAGAACGTTTCGTAGTCAGGATCGGTATGGGCCTGGTGGCCGCTCTCGCACTCTTCGTCATGCTCTTCGGCGTGGGCGTGCGAGGTGCGTACGCGCATCCGACTAGCAGTCAAAGCAGCGCCCGGGTCGCATTTACCGCGTCGGTGTCCACGGCTGAGAACGGCAGTGTTGTCGCAATGATCGAGCAGGTATTTGGGTCATACGCAGGTACTGCCGTCAGTATTGCGAGTTGTGAGTCAGGCTTGAATCCTGCTGCCACCAATCCGTATAGTGGCGCTGCCGGCGTGTTCCAGATCATGCCGGGCACCTGGAGTGGCACCTCGTGGGCGGGCTACTCCGCATATAACGCGTGGGCGAACATCAACGCCGCGCATGAAATCTTTGTACGCGACGGTTATAACTGGCATGAGTGGGTGTGCTAGCCTGTTGAGCGTCGCCAATGTCGATGATCCAGGCAGCATAATCTGTCATGAAGCACAGCTCCCGGCGGGAAGAGACCTCTTTTTCAGAGGTCTCTTCTTTTTGTTTGGGGAAGATGGCACCAGGGTGTGGTGGCGCGCGCAAAGAGTTGATTTTTGCGCCTGCTAATGCTAGGATAGCAAAGAGAAGGGCTTTCTCTTTGTTAGTGGAGGACCCGACCCTGGCGCGATCCTTTCTATTTGCTCAATTATCGCAGCATGTTACAGAGTGAAACCACCGGCGCGCATGTACGTAATTATAAAGAGGCGAGGCAGTAAGGAATGACTACAACTATAGATACACCAATTGATACTGAATTCGAGGTCGTCATCGGTCTTGAGGTGCACTCTCAACTGCTGACGAAGAGCAAGATGTTCTGCCCGTGCAGCACTGGTTATGCAAACGCGGCACCCAATACCCACGTCTGCCCTATCTGCATGGGGATGCCGGGCGTTCTGCCGGTGATCAATGAAGAGGCTGTGCGCTACACGATTATGACGGCTCTCGCCCTTAATTGTACTATTCCCGCATATTCGAAGTTCGATCGCAAAAACTACCCCTATCCCGACCTGATGAAGGGCTATCAAATCTCGCAGTACGATATTCCGCTCAGCAAAGATGGCTACCTGATCGTTGATCTGCATAGTCAGGTGCGGAAAATCGGCATTACCCGCGTTCATCTAGAAGAGGACACAGCACGCTTGCTGCATCATCCCGGGTACAGCCTGATCGATATTAACCGCTCAGGTACGCCGTTGATGGAGATTGTGAGCGAGCCCGATATGCGCAGTCCCGAGGAGGCGCGGCTCTATATGCAGAAGCTACGCGAGATTCTGGTCTACCTGGGCGTATCCTCTGGCCGTATGGAAGAGGGGAGCCTGCGCTGTGACGCTAATATCTCGATTCGGCCCTATGGGCAACAGGAGCTGGGCGTGAAGACCGAGATTAAGAATATGAACAGTTTCCGTGCGGTAGAGCGTGCGCTCGAGTACGAGGCCCGCCGGCAGATGGCGGTTCTGCGCGAGGGTGGCACAATCCACCAGGAGACGCGCGGCTGGGTCGAGACGCGCGGCGTCACGGTCGGTCAACGCAGCAAAGAGCAGGCGCATGACTATCGCTACTTCCCGGAACCGGACCTGCCGCCTCTGCTGATCAGCCGTGCCTATGTCGAGGAGATCCGTTCCGCTCTGCCCGAACTGCCCGATGCGCGCCGCCTGCGCTACAAGACAGATTTTGGGCTCTCCGAGCAAGACGCGAATGTGATGACGGAGGATAAGGCACTCGGTGACTACTTCGAGCGTACCATGGCGGTCTCAACGGTCAAAGATCGCAGCGCCAGGGCGAAGTCCGCCAGCAACTGGCTGCTGAGCGAAGTGGTACGCCTGCTCAATGCGAGCTCCATTGCCATTCAAGACAGCCCGTTCAAGGCTGAGGCACTGGCAAATCTGCTCGACCTGCTCGATAAAGAGCGCATCACCGGCAAGCAAGCGAAAGAGGTGCTGGACGAAGCCTTCACCTCGGGCGAACTGCCGGAGGCGATTGTCACCCGCAAAGGGATCAAACCCCCGATCAGTGATCAGAGCGCGCTCGAAGCCATCATAGAGGAGGTGATAGCGAACAATTCGAAATCTGTGAGCGACTATCGTAGTGGGAAGGCCAACGCCGTGCAATTCCTGGTTGGTCAGGTAATGAAGCGAACGCGCGGTCAGGCCAGAGCTGATCTTGTACAAACGTTATTAAGAAAGAAACTGGACGAGACTCCAGCATAGATGCCAGGAGCTCTCGATCCCTAAAAAGGAGAAAGCAGGCAATGCACAACGACGTGACGTCTGCCACATTTAACCCCTACCAGATGGCGGTGCAGCAGTTCGACCTGGCCGCCGAGCAACTGGGTCTCTCCGAAGACATGCGAGAGATCCTGCGTCAGCCTAAACGTGAACTTATCGTCCATTTTCCCGTACGCCTGGACAGCGGGCGTATTCAGACGTTCACGGGCTACCGCGTGCAACACAACGTGAATCGCGGCCCGGCCAAAGGCGGTATCCGTTACGGCCCTGATGTTACCCTGGATGAAGTGAAGGCTCTAGCCATGTGGATGACCTGGAAGTGCGCGGTCGTTGGCATACCGTATGGAGGAGCCAAGGGCGGCGTGCTCTGTGATCCCAAGCACATGACGCCCGCCGAATTAGAGCGCATGACCCGTCGCTACGCGACTGAGCTATCCATCGTCATCGGGCCTCACAGCGACATCCCCGCGCCCGATGTCAACACGAATCCCCAGGTCATGGCCTGGATCATGGACACCTATTCCATGCACGAGGGCTTCTCTATCCCCGCCGTCGTGACCGGGAAGCCGCTGTCGATTGGAGGAAGCGAGGGCCGTAACGATGCCACGGCCACAGGAGTGCTCTTCGTGACAAGGCAGGCGGCAATGCACATCGGCATGCCCTTGAGGGGCGCGCGTGTCAGCATCCAGGGGTATGGGAATGCTGGTAGCGTCGCCGCGCGCCTCTTTCATAAGGAGGGCTGTAAGGTCGTTGCCGTGAGCGATACCCGCGGCAGCATTTATAACGAGGCTGGCCTGGATGTCGCGGCGGTCCTGCGTCACAAGCAAGAGACCGGTACGGTAACGAGATTCCCGCACGCGCAGACTCTGGGCGTCTCGGACGTACTCGAAGTGCCTTGCGATATCCTGATTCCCGCCGCGACGCAGGGTGTGATTACCGTGGCAAATGCCGAGCGTGTGCAGGCGCGCATCATCGCCGAGGCTGCGAATGGCCCAACGACGCCTGATGCGGACCGTATTCTGTTTAAGCGCAACCGCATGGTCATTCCAGACATCCTGGCGAACGCTGGCGGTGTCACGGTCAGCTACTTCGAGTGGGTGCAGGATTTACAGAGCTTCTTCTGGGGCGTAGAGGAGATCACCAGGAAGCTGGAAATGATTATGAACCGCGCCTACGATGCGGTCGCTGAGCTTGCCGATAGACATGACTGCGATCTGCGCCTGGCCGCCAATATGCTTGCCATCTCGCGTGTTGCAGAGGCAACCCAGATGCGTGGCATCTATCCGTAGGCTTCCTGGTTCGCCGGACCATGGCGCTACCCAAAAACATGAGTTATCCCGGTGACTGTTCAGGACTCATCAGCGCCAGGGCGCTTCGCAAGCAATTTACTGTAGGTGGCGGGGTGGCGGCCTGAGCCACCACCCCGCCACCTACAGCAGGAATCGTGCGAGCCGCGTCGCGCGCGGAGCCACGAGGAGTCAGGAAAGGGAACCCGAAGAGTTACCACGATGACTCATGAACGGTTCCTAAAAACCCCGGCGTGGCTCGCGTCGCGTGGTTTTCTTGGGTGGCACCTTCGGGCGCACGGGTTTGTTCCGCTTACGACCACGGGCACTCCAGCTTCCATCATCCTCGTCTTCCTCTTCCTCTTCCTCCTCTTCGTCGAAGAGATCGTCTTCCTCTTCCTCTTCAGCCAGTCCGAGGTCCATATCTGGAATATCGGTGTCCTCCACAAATTCGTCCTGAACGTTCAGGTCGTCGACATTGTCTGTGTCAAGATCGATATCTTCTGCTTCTGGTTCGATGAACTCTTCCGGCGTTGCCAGTGGCTCCGCTACGGGATGAACGATTCTCTCCGCGTGCCCATCGGAGGTAGCGCGGTCATCGACGTCATCCTGTACTATACTGCGTCCACTCCTGCGTAGAGAGGGAGCTAGTTCGGGCGACTCTAGCTCGGCTGCTTCTTCTTCGGGCCTGGGCGCACCAATGACCCGACGTCCTGCCGCCACATCCAGCCAGAACTGCGAATAGTAATGTGGGCGCTCCGAGTCTTTTTCGCTGTCTTTTCTCGTCATGTTGCTGCGACACCATCCCTCACAGATATCGTAGGGAGAAAGTGCCGCCTCTCCTTTCGTTATTGACGCCGTTCTTGCGTCATCTTGTTGTTATATGCCTTACAGGCGCATTGTACGCCTTCCACATACCAGGTAGTTCTACATAATACGGACCAAGGGTATATAAAGATACCGATAGGATTTTCCTACCGACTCATAATAAAAAGAAAGCGCAGTGCTGTCAAGAGAGGATATAACGCTGTCAATCGGCATGAGAAGCCAGCGGAGGCCGTGTCAAGACCCTATGTGCATGAATTTTTGGGAGCAGAACGTTTGCTGACCTTGCTTCGCGAACCTATAATAGAGGGAAGATGTTTTACACCAGACCCTTTTTCCCGTCTTTGAGCATCTTCATTATGATGATCTCACCTCTTCATTGGCATTCTCTGGTTTCTGGTACGGGGTGCGAAAGGGGCCAGAGTGTAGTATTGGAGGAAACCTTTGGCAAGGATTCTTGATGGTATTAATAGTCCAGAGCAGTTACGTGCCCTGACAATCCCACAAATGGAGCAGTTAGCGCAGGAGATTCGCCGCGAGATCATTGAAAAAGTTTCAGTGAGGGGCGGTCACCTGGCGCCGAACCTGGGCGTGGTCGAATTGACCATGGCTTTGCATTATGTTTTTAACGCGCCCGTGGACCAGCTCGTGTGGGATATCGGCCATCAGGCGTATGTGCATAAACTTCTCACTGGCCGCCGCGAGCGTTTTCATACTATCCGTCAATTCGGCGGCCTCTCTGGCTATCTGCGCCGCGAGGAGAGTCCCTACGATGTCTTTGGGGCCAGTCACGCCAGCACATCTATCTCCGCTGCCCTCGGTATCGCTGCGGCGCGCGATCTGCAAGGCAAGGACTACAAGGTCGTCGCGATCATCGGCGACGGAGCCTTGACGGGCGGTATGGCGCTGGAGGCGATTAACAACGCGGGAAGTTTGAAGAAAAATCTTATCATCGTCTTAAATGATAATGACAAATCTATCTCCGATAATGTCGGAGCGCTCCATCACTACCTGGGCAAGGTGCGCCACGTGGAGACTCTGCCAAGCTATCGGCGTCTGCGCGAGATGGCGAAGGAGTCGATCGAGCGCCTGCCGGTTGTCGGTGATAAGGCCCGCGAAGCCGCTGGTCGGGCTGAGACGAGCTTCAAGCAATTCGTCATGCATAGTAAGACTGGAGCGATCTTCGAGGAACTCGGCATCAAGTACTTCGGCCCATTCGATGGGCATGATATCGGCCTGATGTTGGATGTCTTCGAGAATGTCAAGAAGATCGAGGGACCGGTGATCGTGCAGGTCGTCACGAAGAAAGGCAAAGGCTGGGACATTGCGGAAGATGATTCGACCAAGTGGCATGGTCCCGGCGCTTTCGACTATGTGACTGGCACGATCAAAAAGAACGCGGGTGACCCGCCCACCTATACCGAGGTCTTTGCCAACACCCTGGTCGCAATCGCCGAGAAAGATACCTCCGTGGTGGGCATCACAGCTGCTATGGCCGAGGGAACCGGACTGAAGAAGTTGCACCAACGCTTCCCCGAGCGCTACTTCGATGTCGGCATCGCTGAGCAGCACGCTGTGACCTTCGCCGGGGGTATGGCGGTAGGCGGCTTGCGCCCGGTCGTGGCCATCTACTCGACCTTCATGCAGAGAGCCTTCGACCAGGTGATCCATGATGTCAGCGTGCAGGATCTCCATGTCGTCTTCGCTATGGACCGCGCGGGCATCGTGGGAGAAGATGGGCCGACCCAGCATGGCGTCTTTGACATCGCCTTCATGCGTCCTATTCCGAACATGAAGCTGATGGCGCCAAAGGACGAGGAAGAGCTGCGCCACATGCTCTACACCGCCGTCTACATGGATGGACCGGTAAGTCTGCGCTACCCACGTGGCAAGGCCGTCGGTGTGCCCATGAGCAGCGATCTGCACAAACTGGAGCTCGGCAAAGCCGAGCTGCTCAGTCTGTCAACACTCGATGAGGCTGTGGACATGGATTGTGCTATTCTCGCCTACGGGACGACCGTTGCCCAGGCTGAAGAAGCTGCCCGCGAGCTGGCAGAAGAGGGCATCCACATGGCTGTCGTGAACGCGCGTTGGGCCAAGCCGCTCGACGAGGACCTGATCCTCGCGCTGGCAAAGGGTACGCGTCGCCTCATCACCATCGAAGATCACGTCGCCGCAGGCGGCTTCGGCAGCGCCGTACTCGAACTTCTGGAGCGCCATGCCGTCAACGACGTCCATACGTGTGTCCTCGGTCTGCCCGACAAATTCGTCGAACACGGAGCGCCGACCATCCTGAAGGAGCTGTACGGCTTATCGTCCGCCCACATCAAGGAAGTCGTACACGATCTCATGGGCGCTCACAAAAGTACTACCGTGTAGCTGTGTCGCGCGAGGCATGATGGCATCAACAGCTCATACCTCGCGCGCGGCGGACTCAGCCCTGTTCGCCGACGATGCGTCCGTCGCGCATGGTGATGATACGGTTTGCTCTTTGTCCGACCTCCAGCGCGTGTGTGACGACCACAAAGGTCTGCCCATTCTCTTTGTTCAGGCGGCACAACAGGTCCATGACCTCCAATGCCGTCTCGCTATCCAGGTTCCCCGTTGGTTCGTCTGCCCACACAATAGCTGGATCGTTGGTCAGGGCGCGCGCGATAGTGACGCGCTGCCTCTGACCGCCGGACAGTTCCGCCGGTCGATGTTGCGCGCGCTCGGAGAGGCCGACAATATCGAGCATCTCCAGGGCGCGCTTACGGGCCTTTTTGCTCGGCGTGTGCGAAACGAGCATCGGTAGTTCTACATTTTCCACTGCACTGAGCACCGGGAGCAGATTGAACTCCTGGAAGACGAAGCCCATATAGCGGGCGCGAAAGGCCGTGCGCTCGTTATCGCTCAGGTCGCGCAGGTTATCGCCGCGGATATAGATGTCGCCCTCATCGATCGTATCTAAGCCCGCGAGGCAGTTGAGCAGCGTGGTTTTGCCGCAGCCGCTCTGCCCCATGATGGCGACCATCTCTCCCTGTTCGACCCCTACATCGATGCCCTTGAGCGCCTCCACGCGCAAATTTCCGGTGCGGTAGATCTTTTTGACCTTCTGTGCCTGGATAATCATGCTTTGTCCCTGGAAACCTGACTGATCCGATCAGGCCGATAATAGATTGTGGCCTATATTATGCCTCGGCCAGCTCATTAAGCAATGTGAGCTGGCTGATGGTGATGTGTTTGCGTGCCAGTGTAATGGCTCCCGTGTCCTTCAGTTCGCGCAGAGCCGCGCTCACCGTCTCGCGGTAGACGCCCAGGCGTTCCGCCAGCTCCTCGTGGCTCAGACCTTCTACGACGGTGGGATGCCCCTGCTGCCGGGCCAGTTGTAGCAGGAGCGCGGCGAGTCGTGCGGACGTGTTCTTGAACGCCTGGGCCTCTGGATGAGTAGATACTCCATATCATGGCCTGTTACGACTCCGATCTGTGAGCTCTCGACCACCTCCGCAAAACTCGTCTGGGTATGCTGCCCGATGAGGGATAGCGCCCCAAAGTAAGCGCCCATGTGTAGCGTTGCCGTAACCAGTTTGCGCCCATCCATCGAGAGGTGATAGAGCTGTACATTACCCATATGCAGCAAAAAGAGCGCCGTACCTGCATCGCCTGGACGATACAGGATGCGTCCGGGCGGGCAGGTAGTCATCGTCGTAATGCGTTCCAACTCGCCCAGCTCTGTCGAGTGAAGCTGTTTGAAGATGTTGCTCTGGGCCAGGAATCCCTCCTCCTGGCGCGAAGATGCTGTTCTCGCGTCTGGGCGTTGTTTTTCTTGCACCTCTATATCCTGTGTGACTGTCTTACTGCCGACACAACGTATTGTACCACTCGGGGGCTATACCCCCGAGCTCGTCAGGTAGATAGCTTCGGTGCGGTTACGAGCATGCAATTTCTCGAAGATGTTCTGAACGTGCTTATGGACCGTTGATTCAGCGATATTGAGTTCGCGTGCGATCTCACTGTTTTTCCGCCCCTTACGCATCTGATCCAATATCTGGCGTTCGCGACCGGTCAGTGGTCGGGGAGCGCGTGGGGGCGCGTCCGCTGCGTCTGCCGCTTTGGCCCGCCTTGCGCGTCGCGGCTTCCGAGCGACCATTGAGTTCATCGCCTCTGGCGGCCAGTAGAGGGCTTGCGAGAAGGCGAACCCTTTCCCTTCGCTGCGCTCCTTCTCGGCCAGGACTGAGCTCCAGGCCATGGGTTCCTGCAAGATAGCGCGCAGGTGGGCCATAACACCAGATGCAAGCGCACCGGGGAGGCAAAGATCGTTGCGTGCCGCGCAACGCAGGGCGTGAATCAGAGCATCCGGCTCGACGTCTTTGGTAAGATAGCCCATGGCGCCGCCCTGGAGCGCCTGAAACACATGCTGGTCCTGGCGTGATGATGTGAAGATCACAACGCATGCATCGGGGGAGCAGGTGCGCATGCGTTCCATCAGTTCAAAACCGTTCTCTCCGGGGATATCCGGGTCCATCAAAATGACGTCAGGCTGAGTTTCCATCGCCAACGCCTCAGCATCGAGGCATGTGTAAGCCTCAGCTACTACCGACATATCATCTTCTTGCTCGATCACCTCACGCACTGCACGGCGCATGAGCGAATGGTTATCGACAATCATTACCTTTGTCATGTGTTCTTCCCTTTCTACTTCTACAACCCCTGGTAGTAATATGTGCGTTATAAGTTTGCACTACTTACACTATCTACTATACTTCCACATTCAAGAGGCAGGCGGCGATAAAGAGGAAAGCGGCCCTACTCATCCGGTTTTCAGGCGATGTGCGTGCTTGTAGTTGAAGCCGCTCGTAGTCGAAACTATGCACGTGCCAGGAATAATTGGCGCTTGTCGACCGTTATACTAAAAGAGTAGATTACCGTAGCATGTCCAGACGCCGGGACAGATCGGTGGCATATGACCATGGAAAAGATTCTTGCTTCCCAGGCGTGACTGTGTTATACTTCTCACTCAGCAGGAGGCATCCCCTGCTATTATGTGATTACGGCAATTGCATCATTAAGTACACACGCTCTTCGGGCCGCGCCAACCCTGGGGCCCAAGTTATGCCCACACCTGGGGAACCCTGACGCAAGGTAAGAGGAGAGCGGAGGATCAAAGGGAGGATCCGTTTTTGGCAAACATCATTTCGATGAAACAACTTTTGGAAGCGGGTGTTCACTTCGGGCATCAGACCCGGCGCTGGAACCCCAAAATGAAGCCATTTATCTTTATGGATCGCAATGGCATCCATATTATTGACCTCCAGCAGACGGTTACTCGCCTGAACGATGCCTACAAATTTGTTGAGCAACTGGTGGCGCATGGCGGCACTATTCTCTTTGTAGGGACCAAGAAACAGGCTCAGGAGGCAGTAGCTGAAGAGGCGCGGCGTTGTGGTATGTTCTATGTCAACCAGCGCTGGCTCGGCGGTATGCTGACCAACTTCCAGACGATTCAGTCTCGTATCCGCTATCTGCGCGACCTGGAAGCAAGACGTGATCGCGGTGACTTCGAGCGTCTGCCCAAAAAAGAAGTACAGCGCTTGCAGGACGACATGGTCCGCCTGGAGCGTATCCTGGGTGGCATCAAAGATATGCGACGCCTCCCCAATGCTATCTTCATTATCGATACTCGTAAAGAACGCACGGCTGTTGCCGAGGCACAGCGCCTGGAGATTCCCATCGTTGCTCTAGCCGATACCAACTGTGATCCCGACGAGATGGACTTTCCCATCCCGGCCAATGATGACGCGATCCGCGCGGTTCGCCTGCTTTGTGCCAAGATTGCCGATGCCGCCGTCGAAGGTCGGCGCGAGCTAGAGGCACAGCAGAAGGATGCCGAGCCACAGGTTAGCGAGGAGCCCACTGCTACTGAGGTGACAACGGCTGAGGTCTCGGCTCCTGCAGAAACGCAGGCGACCGCCGCGGCCCAGACAACCCCTGAAGCGCCCGCTGCGCCTGCTGCTGCTTCGGAGACAGAGACGCCCGTCGTGCCTGCTGAACCGGAACTTGTAGCGAAAGAGGCTCTCTAGAATCGAGCATCGATCAGGCGGGGGGTAAGGGGCGAGTCGCCTCCTGCCTCCCGCTTCTTCCTGCATTATCGAAGAATTTGTTCCATACAATGCTGGTGTCGTGTGATACCGGCGCGAAGCACACCTGTCAAGCACTCGGATGCCATAAAGGATGGTCATGGATCGTTGCTCCATCATCGCTATCTGAGTATGATACACAACAGATTGAGGAGAAATCACGGGTATGAACTACGCTGCTGCTGATGTGAAAAAGCTGCGCGAGGAGACTGGCGCGACTTTTGCTGATTGCAAGAATGCCTTGACCGAGGCAAAGTCCTGGGATGACGCGGTCAAATATCTCGAGGCCAGAAGCGATAAGAAGGCGGAGAAGATGATCATGGCTGGTCGCGAGACGAAAGAGGGTGGAGTTTTTGCCTATGTCCACCATAATCACAGCGTAGGCGTGTTGCTTGAACTCAATTGCAGCACCGATTTTGTGGCGCGTAGCGAGAGCTTCCGCCACCTGGCGAATGAGTTGTCTCTGCATATCGCAGGCCTGGGGCCGACGTATGTGAACTACGAGGATATCCCTGCCGAGGTGCTTGAGGAGGCTCGTCGCAAGGCGGCGGAAGATCCTTCGATGGCGCGCGTTCCCGAGGCTAGGCGCGAGGAAGTGCTCGACAATAAGGTCAAGAAGGCTATTGGTGAGCAGGTTCTAATGCTGCAACCCTGGGTAAAGGACGAGTCGGTGACGGTCGGCGACCTCGTGCGCAAGGTCATCGCTGAGACTGGCGAAAACATCGTCGTGCGGCGCTTCAGTCGTTTCAAGCTGGGCGAATAGATAAGAGGACGTTGAGGGTTTGCTATGGCAGTCAAACTGAAGTATCGGCGTATCTTGCTCAAGCTCAGCGGTGAGGCGTTGGGAGCACAGGGAGATGGCATCGATGCCGCCACGGTGCATCGTCTCGCGGGCGAAGTCCAGCGTGTGCACAGTTTAGGCATAGAGGTCGCCATGGTCATTGGCGGAGGCAATATATGGCGTGGGGCCGACGCAGCCGCAACGGGCATAGATCGCGGCACCGCCGATTATGTAGGTATGCTGGCAACAGTGATGAATTCACTGGTCATGCAAGATGCGATGGAGAAGCGTGGTATGGCCACGCGCGTGCAGACTGCCATAGAGATGCCGCCTGTAGCAGAACCATTTATCCGCCGACGCGCGCAGCGTCACCTGGAGAAGGGACGAGTGGTTATTCTTGCTGCAGGCAGCGGCAACCCATTTTTCACAACTGATACGGCTGCAGCCTTACGCGCCGTAGAATTGAATGCAGAAGTATTACTCAAAGCAACGAAAGTTGATGGCGTCTATGACGATGATCCTATGCGCAATGCTCATGCTCACAGGTTTGATGAGATCAGCTATATGCAGGCATTGAATATGGGGTTAAAGGTGATGGATAGCACCGCGCTTTCGCTCTGTAAGGATAATCACATGCCCATAATCGTCTTCAATCTCCATCAGGAGGGCGCATTGGAGGCCATTATACGTGGCGAAAAGTGTGGTACACTCGTTACAGATGACGTGCAAGAGCCTGTTTCTTAGTGAAGCAGGTGTCTCATCTCTACGTCGTGTTGCATGTTGAGGGTAATATTTCGTCCATAGAAAAAGGGGTAGGCTATGACAGCAGATTTAATGGGAGATGGGGAGAGACGCATGCAAAAAGCGGTCGAGGCTCTGAAACAGGATCTCGCCGCTATTCGCACCGGGCGCGCCAGCTCGGCTCTGATTGAGCGAATCACTGTCGATTTCTACGGCGCGCCAACGCCAATCAATCAGGTTGCAACGATCTCTATCCCAGAAGCTCGTCTCCTGGTGATTCAGCCGTGGGATAAGAAGATGCTGACCGATATCGAGAAGGCGATCCAGCGGTCGGATCTGGGTATTAACCCGAATAATGATGGACAGGTTATTCGCTTGAATATTCCGCCGATGAGTGAGGAGCGACGGCGCGACCTGGTGAAGACGCTTCATAAGAAGCTCGACGAACACAAGGTCGCTGTGCGCAACGTGCGACGGGATGTTCAGGATAAACTCCGCGATCGTGAGAAAAAGAAAGAAGTTTCCGAGGATGAGCTGAAGCGTAGCATTGACAAGCTGCAGAAGCTCACCGACCGCTTCATCGATGAGATGGATAAGGTCGGTAAGACCAAGGAACAGGAGATTCTGGAGGTCTAACGTTGGCCAAGATACAAGATCTCTTTTCTTCAACTAAGAAGAAAGAGGCGGCACAGTCTATTGCATCAGAGCAACACCCGGTACGCCACCTTGCCATTATTATGGATGGCAATGGGCGCTGGGCTACACAACGCCATCTGCCGCGCCTGGCTGGACATAAAGCGGGCGTGAACGCCCTGCGACGCGTCGTAGAGTGCGCGGCTGATGAAAATATCGAAATGCTCAGTGTGTATGCCTTTTCAACCGAGAATTGGGGACGACCACGTAGTGAAGTTGATGGCCTGATGCGTCTCTTCTGGGAGACGATTCGCTCGGATTTGGAGAAGTTACATCGCGATGGAGTGCGACTGCGCCATCTTGGCCGTCTACAGGATCTCTCGCCCGACATTCAAAAGGCCGTGCAGGATTCCGTGGAACTGACGCGCAATAATACCCGCGTTGGCCTGAATGTCTGCTTTAACTACGGCGGGCGCGCCGAACTGGTGGACGCTATGCGCCAAATCGTTGCGGATGGACGACCACTGGAGACCATTACGGAAGAACTGATTAGCTCTTATCTGTATACGCGCGATCTGCCTGACCCGGATATGGTGATCCGTACCGCCGGAGAGATGCGTGTCAGCAATTTCCTGCTGTGGCAATCCGCATACAGCGAGTATTATGCGACTCCAACTCTCTGGCCCGACTTCGGACGCGAAGACTTGCTCGCGGCCCTGGATAGCTTCCAGCAGCGCCGGCGCCGCTTCGGTCGCCTCGTGTCTCCAACCTAGTGAAATACGTATCAGTAAGTAGGGCCACTTGACGTGTCCTTGTAGGAGTGGCCCTTGTGGTCGCCCTGGGCCTGGGTCTCCGTTGCGAAGAGGATGGTAATCGCTTGCAAGGCACCGGTGAACAGAATATAGAATCGGGTACGCCCGAACCTGAAAAGGTCAACAAGCAAGGCCAATCCGTAGGGCAGCGCTGGTTGACTGCTGCAATCGCTATGCCTATTGTTTTAGTGTTTGCCTGGTTTGGCGGCTGGTTTGCGTTTGTCGCTGTCGTGCTTGTGGTGGTGTTAGGAACGGTGGAATTACACAATATGTTGCTTCATGCAGGCTATCACCCACTCATCTGGATGAGTTTTGCCTTGAGCATTCTTTTTCTCTTGGCTGCAATGTTTCCCCCCTACAGGCTCTCGATCATTGAGATCAGTCTGGGGGGCTCATTGCTCGTTTCGTTTTCCTGGCTATTTTTTCGTAAGCGACTCGATGGCGCTATGGTCGACTGGGCGCTGACGATGGCGATCTCTATTTATCTGGGTTGGCCCACCAGCTTCCTGTTGCTCCTGCGTGGCTACGCGCCTGGTACGTTTCAGCATGGCGGTCTTATCGCGTTGCCGACAGGGGCGTGGTGGCTGCTTGTGGTGTTGCTCGGCGTGTGGGGCTTCGATGGGGCCGCGTTCTTCAGCGGACGCTATTTCGGGCGGCATAAGCTGGCACCGGAGATCAGCCCCGGCAAGACGTGGGAGGGTGTGCTGGGCGGCCTCGTGCTCTCTATTGCCGCCGCTCTTGTACTTACCGTTGTGCCGCTGCACGTGCCCTGGTACTTAGCGATCCTGCTGGGCGTGCTGATCGGGATGGCGGCGGCGCTGGGCGATCTTGCGGAGTCGCTTATCAAGCGGCAGACGCATGTGAAGGATAGCGGGCAGATCATGCCGGGCCATGGTGGTATGCTCGACCGCATCGATAGTCTTTTATTTGTCGCCATAGTAGTCTATATATTTGCGCAATTTTTTCATTAAGGTATGCTCGCTTTTCAACAGTAGGGATGGGCAAGCCCCTATCCAGCTCGGGGAGCGCGTTCACCACAAATGGTCACCGGATGGGGGCAAGCCCCTTCCCTACTGGTATGTTAGTGCTATAATCTGGATGGAGGGATAAATCTCCTGCTTGCTTACTATTGAGAGGGCAGCAAGGATTATTGAATGAAAATGACTACGTTTCCTAGACGTATTGCTTTACTTGGTAGTACAGGTTCGATTGGTCGGCAGACGCTCGACGTAGTGCGGCGTTTTCCAGATTCTTTCAAGGTCGTTGCACTCGCGGCCCGCAGCAATGTGGAACTGCTGGCGAAGCAGGTACAGGAGTTTAAGCCTTCCCTCGTCACCTGTTTCGCCGATACGCCTGGCGTTGAGGAGAAGGCTCAGGCCGCCCTGCCAGGAGTGGTTCTCGGCGAACAGGGCTTGCTGGAGGTCGCAACGTATCCCGAAGCTGATATTGTGGTAGCCGCGACCTCGGGTCTGAAGGGTCTCAAGCCAACTCTGGCGGCGATCGGAGCGGGAAAAACCATCGCTCTGGCGAACAAAGAGACGCTGGTGATGGCGGGGCACCTGGTGATGCAGGCGGCGCAAAGAGCGGGCGTCTCGATCCTGCCCATTGATAGCGAGCATAGCGCGATCTGGCAGTGTCTACGCGGTGAAGACAGCCAGGCTATCAGCCGCCTGCTCCTGACCGCTTCCGGTGGACCGTTCCGCCGTGCCACACTGCAAGACCTGCAAGCGGTGACGGTTGAACAGGCGCTGGCTCATCCTACCTGGCGCATGGGTCCCAAGATCACCATCGACTCAGCGACTTTGATGAATAAAGGGCTGGAGGTTCTCGAAGCACGCTGGCTCTTTGGCGTGCCGTATGAACGTATAGATGTTGTGGTCCATCCCGAGAGCATCATTCATTCGATGGTTGAGTTCGTCGATGGATCGATCAAGATGCAAGCGAGCCTGCCCAGCATGCATCTGCCGATCATGAATGCCCTGGCCTATCCGCAGCGGCTGAATAACGCAGATAGCAGTTTTATACGCGAACTGCGCTGGGCCGATGTGGCACGCCTCAATTTCGAGGATCTGGACCGTGCGCGTTTTCCCTGTTTCCGTCTCGCGCTGGAAGCGGGCGTACGCGGTGGGACTTATCCCTGCGCCCTGGTCGGAGCTGATGAGGAGGCCGTCGAGCTCTTCCTGGCGGGCGCGATCGGCTTTTTAGAGATTGCGCAGCTCATAGAAAGTGTGCTGGAGCGGCATCAATCGATTGCGCAGCCCGATGTTACGATGATTCTGGAGGCGTGTGCGTGGGCGCGCAAGACGACGCGTGAGCTTCACGCGCGTCGCTACTAAATAGTAGTACTAGGTGAACTTTGATGAGCCTTGCCCGGAACAGAAGGGCTTCACAACATAGCGATATTACAATCCTGCTCACCTTGCTCATTTTCACAAGCGAAATGCAGAAAGGGAGCGAAACGGAGTAGTTTGAGTATGCGCAGAAAAACGCAACAGATTCATGTTGGTAATGTAGCGATCGGTGGCGATGCACCGATCATCGTGCAATCAATGACCACCACATATACGCGCGACGTAGAAAGTACGCTGGCGCAGATTTATCGCCTTGAAGATGTTGGCTGCGAGATCGTGCGCGTCGCGGTCCCTGAGATGGAAGATGCCGTTGTGCTTGGCGAGATCAAGCAGCGCATCCATATCCCTCTCGTTGCCGATATCCACTATAATCCTGCATTGGCATTGGAAGCGATCAACCAGGGCATCGATAAGGTGCGCATCAATCCCGGCAACCTGCTCAACGGGCGCAAGTCGCTGGAACAGATCGTGAAGGCGGCGAAAGAGCATGGCACAGCCATGCGCATTGGCGTGAACTCTGGCTCGATCGACGCCCTTGACAAGCTGGCGCAGATGCAGCGTATCCAGGTGCGCCTGCGCGATGATGGGACGCTGGAGCGCAGCGATCCCGCCGAGGCGCGGCGCAAGGAGCGCGAGCACCTGGCTGAGCGCATGGTGACGAAGGCGCTGGAGTATATTAGCTGGTGCGAGGAACTGGACTACCACGAGATCGATGTCTCGCTCAAGTCGTCAGCAGTTCTGACCGCCGTCGAGGCATATCGCCGCTTCTCGCAGCGTTCGGACTACCCGCTCCACCTCGGCATCACCGAAGCTGGAACGCTGGTCAGTGGCTCGGTGAAGTCCTCCATTGGCCTGGGATTGCTGCTGGCCGACGGCATCGGTGATACCATTCGTGTCAGCCTGAGCGCCGAGCCGGAGGAAGAGATTCCGGTGGCATACGAAATCTTGCGCTCGCTGGAGCTGCGCAATCGTGGCGTCACCTTCGTCTCCTGTCCCTCCTGTGGGCGCGTCGAGATCGATGTGATCGGGGTTGCGAACGAGGTTGAGAAGCGCCTGGCGAAGGTGCAGACGCCCATCCACGTTGCCGTCATGGGCTGCGTCGTAAACGGCCCTGGCGAGTCGCGCGATGCCGATGTCGGGCTCGCGGGCGGCAAGGGCAAGGGCGTCATCTTCCGCAAGGGCGAAGTGGTCAAGACTGTGCCCGAAGACCAGTTCCTTGACGCTGTACTCAAAGAAGTCGCCAGTCTGCTGCCGGAGCGCGAGGCGCGTATCATCTATCCCGAGGGTGGCATCAAAGAGACCGCCGGTTTCCATCGCACACGTGATGAGGGCATGAACCTGCCGATCTTGCCGCGCGCATAAATAACGTAGAAGAATAAAGAGTCATTCTGGAAAGCCGGGATGGCTCTTTGTTTATATTGATCAGGACTGCATAGTTGTCAAGGGGCACAACAATCAGATGCGCATTGTCAGGGGCGCATCAATATGCATGTCGTCGTGCCATGCGCATAGAGCTTGCCGGAGGCATCGGTCAACCGACCCTCGGCGGTAGCTATACGCCCCCCGACGTAAATAACCTTGCCCTCGCAGTACACGACGCCGGTTTTGCTCGTCATCGCGCGCAGATAGTTCGTTTTCAGCTCAATCGTCGTATAGCCCGTACCAGCAGGGAGTACCGATTGCACGGCGCAGCCCATCGCGGAATCGAGCAGCGTCGCCGCAATGCCACCATGCACGGTGCCCAGCGGATTATAGTGATACTCGGCTGGCTCTGCCGCGAACACGACGCGCCCCTCGCTCACTTCCTCCATCCACATCCCGATAAGGTTTGCTATGGGTGGGGGGGGAAACTCTCCAGATGCAAGCACCCTGAGATATTCTATGCCGCTCAACGTCTTTCCCTTTTGCACCGCAGCTGTTGGATCTTCCCAGGTGATAATGCGCCTGCGTTCTGCCCGAGTATCGCTCATGGTATGTTCCTTTCGCCCCTGACGGCCCGTAGACGATGACAACCGTCTGGCCTTCGAGAGAATAGAGATGACTTGAGACCGATCGGTCTCTAAAATAAGTATAAATCATATTGCGCGTGTGTCAAGGGGTGTATGTGAGCGGTAATACTCTGCAGTAGAAATGCATCCTATAATAAAAGGTTCCCCACTCTCAATGAAATTTCTTTTGCCCCTTGACAAGCGCCTTACTATCATCCTCAGATACCGGTTGAAGAGGTGGTAGAAGAAGAAAATTTACCAGGGTTGTATCGTCTGCTTTCTGACGATGCCGGGCAGCCTGTGACCAGAGATCTGCCGCTGGATGCCTTGTACGAACTCACTATTGGGGTAGCTGCACGGGTTGCCAAACATCGTCGCGCCGGTCTTCCCGCTCTCGACGATCACACCCTGGAAGCCATCGCGGATGCCTGCTATCAGGCCGTCATGCCGTAAATTTTTTTGTTGGCATTCGAATGAATATTCATACGAGAGGGAGATTTCCTTCTTGTGGATAAGGAGAAGATAATGTCAAAAGTCTGGTTGATTACTGGGAGTGCTCGCGGCCTTGGCCGCTCCATTACCGAGGCGGTTCTGGCCCATGGAGACCGCGTAGTGGCGACGGCCCGCAAACCCGAACAGCTCGCCGACCTCTATGAAGGGAAAGAGCGATCATGACACGCTGGACTGTCCAGGATATACCAGTTCCCTTAGATGCGAGCGCGACAAGGGGATAGGCCGCAGCAAGGGCTCGTCATTGATCTCCGGAAAAAAAGAGACGGCTCCATTGCAGCCGTCTCTTCTCATGAGTGGGCGATACAGAACTCGAATCTGTGACCTCCACGATGTCAACGTGGCGCTCTAACCAACTGAGCTAATCGCCCTTGAACAGCAACAATGATAACACTGCCGCACCCCGTTGTCAAGTCGTTTTTTGGCAGATTTGAAAGTTTAATGATGTATAAAAAATGTAGGTCGCTTGTTTCGCTTATAAGCTTAAGCATCGAGAGCATATCAATAAGCCCATAGCCGTGGTAAAATAAGCGCAAAGCTATATGTACTTCAGGGAGATGATCAATTATGTCAATCGGCAGGCTATGATGCTATCGTCGATTGGGGTGGCATAGGACGCCTGGCGCAATATCTCAAGCAGTTACATATCCCGCCGAGGGTATTTCTCTTTACCGATAGTAACCTGCGGACCCTCTACGCGAAGCCGCTTATGCAGAGCCTCGCGCAGTCTGGCTTCGAGCCAGCGCTCTATGTCGTCCCGGCGGGCGAGGCCAGCAAGTCGCTGGCACAACTCAGCGCCATCTATGACTGGCTGTTAGAGCAGCACGCGGAGCGCCGTGAGACGATCATTGCGCTTGGCGGTGGCGTCGTCGGCGACCTGGTTGGCTATGCTGCGGCGACCTACCTGCGTGGCGTCCCACTCATCCATGTGCCTACCTCGTTGCTCGCTCAGGTCGATTCTGCAATCGGTGGCAAGACCGGCATCAATCACGCGCAGGGCAAAAACCTGATCGGAGCCTTCTACCATCCGCGCCTGGTCCTGGCTGATCCTGCGATGCTGTTGACGCTCCCGCAGCGTGAGCGAACAGAGGGATGGGCAGAAATCGTAAAATATGGTATTATACTCGACGCAGAATTGTTTGCCCAACTTGAGGCGCACGAGGATGTATTGCGAACGTTCTCTCATCCCCCCGTTCAGTTGCTCTGTCAGATTGTAGCGCGCTGTATCGACTTAAAAGCAATTGTTATCGAGGAGGATGAGCGTGAGCAGGGGCGGCGCGCCATCCTCAACTATGGTCACACAGTTGCCCATGCCCTGGAAAACGTCTCCGGCTACGGCGAGTGGCTGCATGGTGAGGCCGTCTCGCTGGGGATGGTGGTTGCGGCAAATCTGGCGCGGGAGGCGGGAATGTTTGCGGCGTCCGACGTGGCGCGGCAGAATGCCCTGCTGGCGGCGCTGGGCCTTCCGATCGCTTATCATGGCGCGGTGAGGGCGCGGGACATCCTGGCGAAGATACAGCTAGATAAGAAAGTGGTTGGCAAACGCGTGCGCTGGATTATGCCGCGCGGCATCGGAGATGTGGTCGTGACCCAGATGCCGGACGAACTGGTGGGGCGCATCGTTACCTCTTTTTTTACTGAAGCGTGACAATACTCAGACGGCGCTTGCAGGTATGCCTGGAACGCCGTCGCCTGTTTATGGCAGACCTTCGGGCCAGATAGGTGGTGGCTGGCGCCGAGCGACGACCGGAAGAGTATGTAAATAGAGCAGAGAGAAGGCAATATGAGCCAGGAAGCTATACAACAACTTCGTACGTGGATGACTGAGCAGGGGCTGGACGCCTTTATGGTGACGCAGCCGCAAAACCGCTCCTATCTCACTGGCTGGCTAAACGACGACACAGAGGGCTCCGGGTCGTTGCTGGTGGGGCAGCAAGAGCAGCTCCTGCTCACCAATCCTCTGTACGCCGAAGTGGCCGGGAAAGAGGCAAGCGGCTGGGAGGTCATCGTTCCGGTTTCGCGTCAATACGCGCCCGCTGTGGCAACGCAGGCGCAAAAGTATGGCTGGAAAAAGATCGGCTTCGAGGCAGATGCAATCACCTATGCGGATTATGAGCGGCTGCACAGAGAGGCCAAAGCTATCTACGAGCTTATACCGATCGAGGCGAGCCACGTAGATAGACTGCGTTGGGTTAAGCAGCCATATGAAATAGACCTGCTCAAGCGGGCAATCGCGATTACGGATGCGACGTTTGCGCATGTCTGTGACTGGATTCAACCCGGCATGACCGAAAAAGAGGTCCAGTGGGAGATTCTGCGTTTCATGGTCGAGCAGGGAGCCGATGGCCTGGCGTTCGAGACGATCGTTGCTTCGGGTCCCAATGGCTCTATGCCGCACGCGGAGCCAGGTCGCCGCCGCATCCAGCGCGGCGAACTCATTACCATAGATATGGGTGCGCGTTATCATGGCTACTGCGCTGATATGACCCGCACTATCTGTCTGGGAGAGCCGTCCGAAGACCGTATGCGCGCGGTCTACGATGCCGTTCTCAACGCGATGAAGACCTGCGAGGCGGGCCTGCGCGCCGGCGTCTCCGGTGTTGCCGGAGACGCCCTGGCGCGCAATGCGTTGGAGATCGCGGGTCTGGCTGAATATTATGTGCATAGTACCGGTCATGGCGTAGGTCTACAGATCCACGAGGGACCGAACCTCTCGCAGCGCGCGGCGGAAGAGGTGTTTTTACCGGCGGGCAGCGTCGTGACGGTTGAGCCGGGCGTCTATATTCCCGGCTGGAGCGGTGCGCGGGTAGAAGATTGTGTATTGATAAAAGAGGATGGCGTTGAAGTGCTGACGCAATCACCGACTGAACTGGTGCTTCAACGCTGAGGGAGACTTTCTCATATGATTTCGACTGGCGACCTGAAAAGAGGTCTGACTATTGAATTTGAAGGGCAGCCGTGCAGTATAATCGAATGGCAGCACGTCAAGATAGGGCGTGGCGGCGCTATTGTGCGCATGAAGCTGCGCAACATTCGCAGTGGAGCGACCTTTGACCGTACCTGCGATGCTGGCGATAGATTTAAACGCCTGGAACTGGACCGCTCGACGGTGACGTATCAATATCTGGATGGCGATCAGTATCACTTTATGGATACCAGCACCTTTGAAGATATCGTGTTGACCGAGAAGCAGCTCAGCGATGCTAAAAATTATCTGGTTGATAACCTGGAACTGGATATTGTGCGTTACAACGACGAACCGATATCGGTGGATCTGCCGGAGAAGCTCGTCCTGCGCATCACCTATACCGAACCTGGCTTCAAAGGCGACACCGCTACGGGTGGTACCAAGCCAGCGACAACAGAGACCGGGCTCGTCGTGCAGGTGCCACTCTTTCTGACGACCGGCGACCTTATTCGCGTCAATACGACCACTGGGGCATATGTAGAACGCGTGTAGGAGGGGGGATATAGGGGTGTGGGCCTGTGTACCCCTCTCTCCTGCGCGGGGAACGGAAATAGACATGGAAGGCAACGGGCAGTATTCTTACGAGGTGGAAGCCTCCTCCGATGGTGAACACGATGAGAACATCAGTGTCGAGCAACTGCGACGGCTTGTACGCCTGCTCGATGGCAGCGATGTCACCGAGATAGAGGTGAAGCACGCGCGGAGAACACGTCTGGTCCTGCGCAAGGCCAGAGCCTTCACAAGCAGCGGGCAGACGACCATAAGCGCACCAGCGGCGACAGATATTGCCAGGATAGTGCAGGAGACGAAGCATCCCGTGACCGCGCCTCTTGTTGGCATCTTCCATACCTGGGCCCGGCCCAAAGGCGGCGCGCTGGTAGCCCCTGGCGACCATGTCAAGGCAGGTCAACTGGTCGGGACGATTCAATCGCTCAACGTGCTGAACGAGGTCGAGACGGCGGTGGCCGGGCAGGTCGTCGAAATCTTAGTGCAGGATGCGCAGCCCGTAGAGTACGGACAGCCGTTGATGATCATCGATAGCTCAGAGGAGGCATAGGCGGGCATGTATTTTCCAGATGACATGGATGCCTCCTCGGTCGTTAGCGTCTCGCAGCTTGCGCTCTACCTCAAAGAACTGTTGGAGACAAACGACATTGTACAGAATATATGGGTGCATGGCGAGGTCTCTAACTGCAAAACGTATCCTTCGGGGCACTGTTACTTTACGCTGAAAGAAGGCGACGCCCAGATTCCCTGCGTTTTTTTCAAATACTCGCGCCTGCGCTCCTCGGCCCCTGAACTCAAAAACGGGTTGGCCGTCGCCGTCAATGGGCGCGTCGCCTTCTACGAGCGCGACGGCAAGGTGCAGTTCTACGCCGAAAACGTCAGGCTGCTGGGCGAGGGCGCACTCTTCCAGCGTTTTGAACAGCTCAAAGCACGCCTGGCCGCCGAGGGTCTCTTCGACGCCGAGCGCAAGCGGCCTTTGCCCGCTCAGCCCGCAGTAATTGGGATTGTGACCTCGACGCGGGCGGCGGCCCTGCACGATATGCTGCGCGTGCTGCGCACACGCTATCCACTTGCCGAGGTCGTTCTCTCGCCGTCGCTGGTCCAGGGAGCCGAGGCGCCCGCCTCAATCGCGGCGGCGCTAGACCTGCTCAATGAGCATGGTGAGGCTGATGTGATCATCGTCGGACGCGGCGGCGGCTCGGTGGAGGAGCTCTGGGCCTTCAACGAAGAAGTCGTGGCGCGCGCTATCAGTCGCTCGCGTATTCCGGTCATCAGCGGCGTCGGCCACGAGACAGATTTCACGATCGCCGATTTTGTAGCCGACTACCGCGCCTCGACGCCGACCGCCGCCGCAACCGCTGCCGTTCCCGACATCGAGGAGTGGCGCGCGGATGTGCTGGAGAAACAACAGGTGCTGAGCGACCTCATGCGCGATCGTCTCTACGATCTGGAGGAGCAATTGATGCACGCGCGCCGCGATCTGCAGCGCGCCAGCCCACGCTCGCTGATCGATAGCCGCCGGCAGCAGCTCGACGATATCACCGAACGGTTGCAGACGTACATGCAGCACAGCATCTCGCTACGTAACGAACGGCTGCGCGGCGTCGCCCTGCAACTGCATTCGTTGAGTCCCCTGCTTACCATCGCGCGTGGCTACGCGGTCGTGCGGCGGGACGCGGACGCGAGCATCGTCACCGGCGTGCAACAGGTGCACGCCGGTGATGCGTTGACGATCCAGGTGCGCGATGGGCATATCCCTGTCGAAGTTCGTCCTTAACTATTTGCAGATGAGTGGTGATGAATGGAACAAGTGACATTCGAAGAGGCCTTTGCACAGCTCGAAGCGGCTGTGTCCGCGTTACAAGATGGGCAGATGCCCCTTGAGCAGGCGTTGCAACACTATCAAGAGGGCATGAGGCTGGCGCAACATTGTAATGAATTACTGCGAAAAGCGGCGCTGACCGTACAACAGTTGAGCGTTGATAGTACCGGTGCGTTGTCAATACAACCCCTTGATCTTGAGTAGGGGAGATGCTCTGTAAGATATTATGAATACTACACTTCTCGATAATCGCGTCCTGCTGGCAGCGTTTCTGGCCTGGGCCGTTGCGCAGGTTACGAAGACCGTCTACGAGTTATTCAAAGAGCGGAAGCTTATGCTGGGTCGCCTTGTTTCATCAGGAGGGATGCCCAGTTCGCACTCGGCCCTGGTGACGGGACTTGCCACCGCGACGGGGCGCGTGGCAGGCATCGGCTCACCCGTTTTTGCTATTACCGTTGTGCTAGCAGGTATTGTGATGTATGATGCCGCTGGTGTACGTCGCGCTGTGAGTATCCAGGCCCGCATTCTCAATCAGATGATCGACGAGGCATTTCAAGGCCATCCCTTCGCTGAGAAACGCCTGCGCGAACTCATAGGCCATACCCCGATACAGGTATTTGCCGGTGGCTTGCTCGGCGTTGCTGTGGGTCTGCTCATGACTTTCTGATGAAGTGTAACCCAATCATATAGAACTACGTAGTTACATTCGTAACAGCAAAAAATTTCTTTGCCACCGTCTATACAGTAGCAAAGGAAGTGGAACGCACGTCTAAATAAAGAAATGTGTTCGCATTCTCTGGGATATGTGATATATTACCCTTTGGTTACGTTGCAATTTACAGGGCCGTAGGTTATAGTAGTTTTTAGACGATACATCTTTTTAGCATCAGAAATCCGTTCTGCTCACTTCATCGATAAAGTTATATGTATATGATCCAGTGCGTAGTAGCTGGCGTATTCTGAATATATACGATGGGTGGGGAGGACATACAATATATCAATGAAGCGGGTATCGCGTCAGGAATGGGTATCCTGAGGAAAACCGGTGTGGCAGGGAATGGGCGATACCCGGTTATTGCTCACATCTCCAGATCATTCTACGTAGTGGGGAAGTATATGATATAAGGCGACTTGTAATAAAAGCATGGGTAGAGAGGAGATACGATGAAGCTACTAGTCGTTGATAGTGATCGCGATCTAGTCGAGATGCTTACGAGCTGGCTAAAAACGCTTGGCTACGAAGTCCATCGTGCCTATACCGCTGAACGCGCTAGAATTGAATGGATTGAGCAGCGGCCCGATCTTGTTATTATGGATACCGCGCTCAAGGATGTAGACATGCTGTCTCTGTGTCGCGAGTTGCGCAACAAGCATGATGCTTTGATACTGGTCGTCACTGACGGCAAGGATGTGCAGGACGAGGTTCGTTGCCTGGAATCGGGGGCCGATGATTATCTCCGCAAGCCTTTCTTTCCCTCTCAACTCCTTGCTCGCATTCGTGCTGTCAGTCGGCGAGCGCGTTCTACCCTGGAGCGCCGTCCTTCTTCCGTTGTGACCGTCGGGCCTATCTGTGTTGACTCTTTGCATAACGAAGTAACGATACACGGAAAAATGACCCGTCTGACCCCGACGGAGAGCAAGCTTCTGCACCTGCTTGCGATTAGCGCGAACGAAGTGTGCACCGCCAATCAGATCGTCACGCATGTCTGGGGCTATGATGGTGAGGGTGACGCTGGCCTGATTAAGGCGCACATACGTCACCTGCGTCAGAAGATCGAACCGAATCCCAGCAAGCCCAGTTATATTCTCACCGTTCCGGGAGTTGGCTACACGTTGGCACGTCACTCCTCCGACGATGGAGATACCGAGGAGCCGGCGCGCCCATTGCGTGTTGTTTCCCTTTAATGAAAGCGCCAATAAGGGGCTGTGCCGGGTAAAGTATAAGACCGGCATAGGCTCCTTTTGTGCATGGCGCTTTACGCTTTCGCGGCCTGCAATCTTTCGAGTGTGCGTGCCAATCCCTCTCTAAAATTCACCTGCGGGACAAAGCCCAGCAGCTCTCGTGCTTTGCTTATGGCGGCCACGCTGTCACGCACGTCGCCAATGCGAGCCGCGCGATATTCTGCGTCGATATGTGTATCCAGGAGCTCACCGGCAATCTGCAAGACAGTGTTGAGGGAGATACGCTCTCCACATCCAATATTGATGGCCTGACCAACGGCGACGGGCGCGGTCGCCGCGAGTAGATTTGCCTGCACGACATTTTCAATGTAGACGAAGTCGCGCGTCTGTTCGCCGTCGCCAAAGACCACCGGTCGCTGCTTGTGCAGAAGTGCCGTCAGGAAGCGCGGGATGACGGCGGCGTACTCTGAAGCGGGGTCCTGCCTGGGACCGAAGACGTTGAAGTAGCGCAATGCGATGGTCTCTAACCCATAGATGCGGCTAAACACACGGCACAGGAACTCGCCGCTAAGCTTCTGTGCCGCGTAAGGCGACATCGGATCGGGCGGCAGCTCTTCGCTCTTGGGCAGGACCGGTGCATCGCCGTACACAGCCGAGGAGCTGGCGTAGACCACACGTCTGACGCCTGCGTCGCGGGCAGCGAGCAGCACATTCTGCGTACCGTTGACGTTGATCTCCAATGACGCGACCGGATCTGTTATCGACTGCGGCACGGAGGCCAGCGCCGCCTGGTGGAAGATGACCTCTACACCGCGTGCGGCGGCCTGTATGGCCTCTCTATCGCGCAGATCGCCATGCGTAATCTCTACCTCTCCTCGCTGTCCCCGCAACGCCTCCAGGTTTATTTGACGGCCTGTGGTAAGATTATCAAGCACGCGCACCGACTCTCCGCGTTTGAGCAGTGTTTCGGCGATGTGTGAACCGATAAATCCCGCGCCACCCGTTATAAGATATTTTGCCATGGTGTATGTATGCGCACCCTCTTTGTGAGGAGCAGGCGCATGGTCCTTTCATTTTTTGAGTGAGGTTGGCTTAGCGGCCTGTTCCTGCTGTAACAGAAGTTTTCAGTACCCTCAAACGGGTCGTAAAGATACACAGGCTCTGCCGCTTCCTCACGAAGGGCAGTATACATACGAAACCCTGAGAGGTCAAGTGACAATGGTAATAAGCAGGGTTATTCAAACGTCGCTTGCCTGGATAATTAAGAATGGTTTGCCAGGAATTCCTTGCCCGCAGGTTGCGCGATTTCCGTATGTTCAGATGGGTAAAATTATAGAGGGAGTTGTTTGATGACTGATTTTTATGTACATCCTTCGGCGGAGGTAGAACCTGGTGCCCAGGTTGGCGCTGGAACGCGCATCTGGCGTCAGGCGCATGTGCGTGAGTACGCACGAATTGGCGAGCAGTGCAACATCGGGAAGGGCGTGTATATCGAGTCCCACGTGCGTATCGGCTCACGCGTCAAAATACAGAATCACGTCTCTGTTTTTGAGGGTGTAACGCTTGAGGATGGCGTCTTCGTTGGCCCTCACGTATGCTTTACCAACGATCTCTTCCCGCGCGCGATCACTCCCGATGGGAGCCTGAAAAGCGCCGATGACTGGGAGATCACGCCGACGCTTGTCAGGTATGGAGCCTCGATCGGCGCGGGCTCGGTCGTTGTCTGCGGAGTGACGATCGGCGAATTTGCGCTGGTTGGTGCGGGCTCGGTCGTGACGAAGGATGTGGCGGCTTACGCGCTGGTCTTTGGCAACCCTGCCCGTCAACATGGGTACGTCTGTCGCTGTGCGCGCCGCCTTGCCACCGAGCAACAGCCGGATGGAACGCTGATAGGTCGCTGCGAGTTCTGCAACCAGGTCTACCAGTTCCCTGTAGTACCTTAACGAGGAAAAGTTCAGACACAAGTACTATGTCAACCATGATCTTGACATAGCAATGTGCTTCTTTGTATGATGGATCAGGTAATTAGCCGTTTTCTCTATTCGTTCTCTATTTCTGAAAGGCTGCTCTGTAGCCTCGACAGAAGGCGGTAGCGTACAGTGCCCCAGACAAGTCCAGTAGGTCCTTCATGGCAAGGTTCATTGCGTGATCTGGCAAATATCGTACAGCAGATCAGACGGATGCGCACATTTGGTCGCCTCTCGTTGCGCAATACGGAGCGTCTCAGTATCGCTCACCTGTACTTTCGTGCCGGCAAGCTGTTTCACATCGTCGGCAATCGCGGGGATGCGCTCGCTATCCTGGACGAAATGCAGTCATGGGACCACGCTTTTCTGCGCTTCGACCGTGGCATGACGATTGCCGAGGTGACGGTCGGCAGTGAGCATGAGAGACGTCTGGATGACGTGCTCGTTCATCTTCACGGTCGTGGACTCGTTACACTGCCCCATCTTCCCCGCGTGATCGACAGCACTATTGTCGAGGCACAGGAAACCAGGCAGCTTATCGCGCCCTGGGAATGGCAGGTGCTCGTCGAGGGGACGCGCCGCGTCTCGCTCGCCGTTGCCCACCTCGTGGGGCCGGGCGAGGCGCTAATGGTGCTGCGCGACATCCTGGATGATTGCTCTTCGGCCTTTCCTGCCTTTGCCAGCTTGCAGATTGCGTCATCTGGTTATCTACAGATCGTGGATCGCACGCATCTGGATCGCATGTCGCGTGAAGGTCTATTCGCAGGTTTTACGGCCCTGATTGCGACCTGCCAGTATTTCTGCTCGCCCATCATTGGCGATAAAGAGGCCCACCGCCTGATCATCCAGGCCCTACAAGAGGTCGGGCCGACGCTGGTCGATATGGGGGTCTTCCAGGTTGACAATCGACTGCTCTCCAGCCGCAATTGAGAGCGTCTTCTCAAGACTGTGCCTGTTGATCAATCAGTTCAAGAGCTACCTTCTTTCAAGGATAGAAACGCCCGAAGAAAGTGGTTCCTATTGATTAAACTTTTTATGAGCTACTCAATAATCCCCATGCAAGACACAACCTATTCATCAACATGTTCTGCCTCTGTTCTATAATGACGGGCGTCCAATCTGATTGTTGTAGTACTTGCGAAGTGAGTACAAATGGAGAGACTCCCCGATAACTAGCAAAGTATTTTTGCTTCTTCTGTATGAAGTCGTAGTTACTCGCGTCTTTATTCTTACTTCTCGAAAGCAAAACCAAGTTGCCCAACCGGTGTACATACTTTTCTCGTATCTCCTTGGTCGGGAAACGTTTCAACCAATCACTGTTGAGAGTTGGATGCTGTGGAAGTACGTGCTCAATGGTAATAGTAGGATACTCATATGAAGCTGTACCTTCGGAAAGGATTGTGTCCAAACGAAGCAAAACATATCGACACACGCGATTTATACCGTATGCCTGATAAATGTTCCCATTGAGTACATTGTAAACAGCTCTCCGCTCATCATAAGTTAGTTGCAGAGGGGAGTTATGCGTATATAAATCTTCTTTCCCTTCTATGGCAGTTAACAATTCATTATAGCGTCTCACACGACTATGGCGAGGCACTCCAAGAATCATGAAACTTGCGGCTAAACGTTCCAAGTCGGTGAAGAAACGAAACAAAGCATCAGGATTATGCCAGTTCTGACGGAGGTAAAGCATGGCTACCGGTATCCAGTCGCCATTACTGATCAAGTCGAGCCATTTTAGGAGACCATTGATCTCTTTTGCACGTCTCTCACTTTGATAGCTCGCTTTCAGTATTGTGTTAAGTACATCAGTGTAGGAGTATAAAGTATTGTCGATAAATTCTTGAGGAGTAATATTGGTTTGGCCAGCCGGATAGACATATGTCCGAAATTCCTCAAGCACCGTTTTACGCAGCGGTGTTTTGCAGTAAATTGTACGAATATTTATAAATAGACTTTGAAATGCTTCTATTCCAAGAAGCGACTCCAGATCTTCCCATCTAGAGGTATATTTCTCTTGAAGTGCAGTAGGAACTTTACCGGTAATCTCAGCTTTTAAGATATCGGAATAGGAGAGATTGAGTCCCCGATCATTCAATACAGAAAAGATACGATATGCTGACTCAAGATCGGGTGTAGATACAACGACTAAGAAACAACGGCTAATAATAAATTGTGCAAGGTGAAAACGCTGCTCTTCTGACAACTCTCCTAAGCGTTGGAGAAATAAAAGTGCATTCTCTCTAATATTTTTCTGACTTTCAGAAGGTAAAGTAGCATTGAGCAATTTCAGTTTTTCAATACCATCTTCATCTTGAATGTACTCTTGGAAAAACTTTGCGTCCCGATCTCGTAACGTCAAGCGGTAACGATTAGGGATGTTAGCTATTGCATTGCCTTTTTCTACCAGAAATGGTGTTAAATCTTTGCTACACTCGGGCTTCATTAATATCCGCAAGACGGCAAGCATAATTGCCAATGTAGTAAGCCTCTGTTGCCCATCTACTACCTGGGCATCTGCCTTATCATCACTTTTAATTAGCACAATACTACCAAGAAAATAAGGCATCAATTCATCAAGCGATTCTTTTCCATCTCCCATATATGCTATTAAATCTTCAAGTAATTCCCCTGCTTCTTCGATGGTCCAGGAATAAGGACGCTGATAGAGTGGTATAGTAAATACAAAGTCGTCGCTAAAGATTTTCCTGATCGTATAATCGGCTCCATGAATGTTTACTCTACCCATATACCATTCCTTTGCTTAACTCTACAAAAATTGTTATGTCATTCAATGATATTATAGAAGCTTATAAAATGAGGATAGGTAGAAGCAGTGATGATTCAGTTACGTCTCAGTTATGATTTAATAAGTCGGGTTATAATTAATCATTTTGTCTCGTATTTGATAAAGAGTTAGTGGTAAAAGCGACAATATTACGACAGGCACAAACGCAAAAGACGCCCAACAAACCTCGTCAGGCGTCTCCCGTGGATACTATACAAATAATCTTACAATCGTTCTGGATGCTTCTTACTCCAATAACGCATATACCCCTGCACCGTCATCGCATAGTTCGTCGCGATCTCGTAGCGCTTCAGGGCGAGCGGATCGCTTGTCACGCGCTGGAGCTCCGGCTGCGTGCGTGCGATGAGCAGCTCGATAATCTCGGCCTCGCCCTTGCCCTTGCGCATCTCGCCCAGTACGAAATCGCTCCAGGAGTAGAGCTTCTCGCGCAAGCGTTCAAGGTGCTGCGTCACATCTCTGGTGGGACCAAAGTGCGCTATATAGAGCACATCGGGCCGCAGCCGTTTCAATGTATCGATGCTCTCGGACCATGCCTCGATATCCAGGTCGGGCGGAGGTGTCGGCGGTCGAATGTAGTCGATACCCTGCAGGCGCACGCCCGCTGCGTCTCCGGCGAAGAGCTCGCCGGAGTGGACATCAAAGAAGATCACGTGGTGGACGGCGTGTCCGGGGGTGTAGTGAACCTCCAAGCGGCGGTTGGCAATCGTCAGGATATCACCACCCTTTATGGTGCGAATGCGCTCCTGCGGGACCGGCTCTATCGTTCCCCAGAGCTCCTTCATACGTGCGCCATAGATGCGGGACGCGCTCGCCACCACCTTCGACGTATCGATGAGGTGTGGCGCGCCCTTGCTGTGCACATAGACGTTCGCGCGCGGCATGGAGTGCAGCAACGAACCGGTCATGCCCGCGTGATCCAGGTGGATATGCGTCAGGATCAGGTGCGTCACGTCGCTGGGATCGAAGCCGGCCTCACGAATGGCGGCCAGTTGGGCTTCGAGCACGCTGCCGGGACCGGGATCGATGAGCGCGATCTCGGTCTCTCCGACGATGAGATAGGAACCAACGATCTCTGGTTCGCCCTGGAATGGTAGGGATATCTGCCACATGCCAGAGCGCAGTTGTGTTGCGGCTACCAAAGCTGCTCCTTTCCCCTATTTCTTCGCTGAAATGGCTTTTGCCTGTGTGAACAGCAGCAGGTAGTCGCGCCCACCCGCCTTCGAATCTGTCCCGGACATATTGAAGCCACCGAAGGGATGGGCGCCTACAAAGGCACCCGTGCACTTGCGATTGAAGTACAGGTTGCCGACGTGATACTCCTCTTTTGCCTGCTCGATGCGCTGCTGATCGCGCGAATAGAGCGCTCCCGTCAGGCCATACTCGGTATCGTTGGCGATCGCGATGGCAGCGTTAAAATCTTTTGCCTTGATGACAGCCACGACGGGTCCGAAGATCTCCTCCTGCGCGATGCGTGCGTGCGGATCTACGTCGGCGAAGACGGTCGGCTCAATGAAGTAGCCTGGACCGGAGTGTCCGCCGCCGACGACGAGGCGACCCTCGCCCTTGCCGATCTCGATATACTCGACGATCTTCTTCATAGCGTTCTCGTCGACGACCGGACCCATGTAGATCTCTGGCCGCGTGATATCGCCGACCGTCAGCTTTTTCGTCTTCTCGATAACCTTCTGCAGCACCTCGTCGTAGACCTGCTCGACGATAATGGCGCGCGAGCCGGCGGAGCACTTCTGGCCCTGGAAGCCAAAGGCTGAAGCGACGATGCCGTCGGCGGCTGACTCCAGGTCGGCGGTCTCATCCACGACAACCGCGTCCTTGCCGCCCATCTCCAGGATGGAGCGCTTTAGCCAGCGCTGTCCCGGCTGATGCTTCGAGGCGCGCTCGAAGATGCGTAGGCCGACGTCACGCGATCCCGTGAAGGCGATGTAGCGCGTCTGCGGATTATCGGCCAGCGTGTCTCCAACCACCGCGCCCGATCCCGTGAGGAAATTGACAACGCCGGCAGGAAGTCCGATCTCCTCTAGAATGTGGATGAACTGCGCGGCGATGGCCGGAGCGGTGCTGGCCGGCTTGAGGACGACCGTGTTGCCCGCGACAAACGACGCGCTGGTCATACCGACCATGATCGCGCACGGGAAGTTCCAGGGCGGGATGACCGCACCCACGCCGAGCGGCACGTAGACGAGCTGGTTCTCCTCGCCGGCGAGCTTCGTAATGGGCTGCTCACCCGCCAGGCGCATCATCTCGTGCGCGTAAAATTCCATGAAGTCGATCGCCTCGGCGGTATCCGCGTCGGCCTCGACCCAGCTCTTGCCGACCTCGTAGATCATCCAGGCGTTCATGTTGAAACGGCGCTCGCGCAAGAGGTCGGCGGCCTTAAAAAGGTATCTGGCGCGCTCTGGAGCGGGCACGCGCCTCCACGTCTCGAACGCCTCTGCCGCAGCCTGTACGGCCTGATTGGTCTGTTCGATCGTGGCACGCGCAAAATAGCCCACCACCTGGTCTGGTTGTGCCGGATTGAGCGAGGCGAACGTCTCCTCACTGGTGATGTGCTGACCGCCGATCACCAATGGATAGGTGCGCCCCAGCTCCCTTCTGACCTGCTCTAGCGCCTCCAATTGGGCCTGTCGGTTTTTATCGTTAGTAAAATCGGTGAGTGGCTCGTTTGTAAACGGAGTTTGAGCACGTGATGCTACACTTTCAAAAACTTTTGCCATGAAATTGCTGCCTTTCAAGACACTTCACTGTATGTAGATGGTTGTTTACTCCCCATTGTATCTCATAGACCAGTAGAAGTGGTAGGTTGGAGCAAACGGAGCAGGCGCCATCGCCCGGCACCAGTTCTTTTCTTGCGTTCATCGCGGCCATTTTCGTCCGTGGCGGTCGCCAGAGGGCTGCCCGCCAGGGACAAAACCAGGAAGCGGCGCCCGGCGAGGGACGGGGCGCTCACGAAGAGGCAACCCTGGTCGTTTAGTAGGGAAGGGGCTTACCCCCATCCGGCCCGAGGAGCGCGATCACGCCCATGAGAAAGGACCTCGGGAGCCGGATGAGGGCAAGCCCCTTCCCCACTTTGTGGTTGTTCTGGGCGCGTGAAAGATTATTCCAATTCAGCGAGAACGTGTTGGACCTCTTTCGCCAGTCTTTTCTGGACGGGGGTCGAGGTGCCATTGAAGCCCGCGCGTACATGCTTGAGGGCCAGCGTATAGGCGGCCTTGAAGGCATCCTCCGCAGGCACCTCCATATCTGGAACGATGCCTGATCCCTCCCAGCTTGTTTTTGTAATGGGGTTGATGGCGCGCCCCACAGGGATCCAGCAGCCAAACTGTTCCGTCAACTGAAACTGCTGGCGCGGATTAGCGGCCCCGCTGGTTGGTTCGCCTATAATCGTCGCGCGCTGCTGGCTCTGCAGATCGTAGGCAAACTCTTCTGCCCCGGCAGGCGTATGCCTGCCGGTCAGGATATAGATGGGTTTATCGACATAGCGCTGACCGGGCACAAAGGGAAGAGTCCAGAATTGCTGCGTGCTATTGCTCGCGCGCCAGTAGATATCATTCAGATGCACCGGCTCTGGTGAAAAGAAGTAGCTGGCGAAGAAATTGACCATCGCCGGGTCGCCACCCGTCGATGCGCGCAGATCGATAATGAGCGTGTTGGTATAGGCGATAAAGTCCATGGTGGTGATAGCGGCCCTGATCGCAATGGTTGGTGAGAAAAAGGTATGTAAGCTCAGAAAGCCGATATTCCCTGCCAGTCGTTCCACCCTCTCGAAGCCGTAGTTGAATATGGCCCCGACGGTGCCCGCGCACCTGGATAGATCAGCGTCATCCAGCGCGCTTGCCGCCTCCGGATCTTTGTAGAAGACGACGAGCTGCTTATCCTTGCTGATCTTTTGAAGGTCCTCTGTAAGCGTGTTTGCGAACTGCTCTGCATCCCGAATCGAGTCGTAGACGCCGCTGCTCTGTCTCTGGTACAGGGCCAGCGCCATCTCCTCTACGACCGAGGGAAAGACATATTGTGCGTGAAGATTGCCAATAAGGGTAGCGATTAGCTCGGAACGAGCTATGCTGTTCAAGCGACTGGTCTCTTGAATCATCTTTTTCCTCCAAAGGAATAAAAATGGGGTAACTGCGACGGGTACATCAGTTAGTGAAAAAATCTGTTGGATGCTTTCTGGATCGTTCGCGTGTATACTTTTCCTACCGGCGCGCTGCCGTGTAAAAATATAAACTTTTATTACGGTATATCAGCAATAACGTAGATGGCCCTGCGACCGTCTATCTGCTATGACCTTCTTCCTTATTTACCTGCCTGCTAGTTGAATATGATTGTAAACTTTACCATAAAAACGTTGGAGTTCGAAGTGTTTTTGCAAGGAGAATCAATCAAGCCCTTTTGCATATTTTACATCGCAACACGAAAAACATGGTACCGATAAAGATACCATGTTCCTGCATGGGAATATGTCTACTATGTACTATAGCTGGATCAAAAGACGCGTCGTAGGGGAGAAATCCAACAATCTTTTCACAGAAGCTGATGATGGCGATGTTAAACGCTCTAATTATAGGGGACTCCTGTTCTAGAGGAAAGTGCTTTTTAGCCGTCTCCGTAGTATAATGTGGGGGTACCAGAAACACATTGCGAGGAGATGCAGATTCATGGCACGAGAAGAGTTTCCAATAGAACAACAACTGCGGAAAGATGCGCAGGACGCGCAGCGCGCGCGCGACCAGGTGAAGCTCGATACATTGCGCATGGCGCTGGGCGCTATTCATAATCTCGAAGTTGCGCGCACCGATCAGAAGAATCCCGAACATGGTCAGCCGCTGACCGAAGCGGATTGTTTGCGGGTCCTGGAGCAAGAAGTGAAGAAGCGCAGCCAGGCGATCCCTCTCTACAAGCAGGGCGGGCGCACAGATCTGGTCGAGAAGGAGCAGCGCGAGATGGAGATCCTCCAGGCATACGTGCAGTCCGGCCAGCTCGGTGAAGACGAGCTGCGTTCAATTGTCGCGCGCCTGATCGCGGAGAATGGCAAAGATTTCCGCAAAGTGATGCCGCTGGCCTCTAAAGAAACCAGGGGGCGCGCCGATGGGAAACGCGTGAACGCTATTGTGCGCGAGATGACGCAATAGACGTGGGATTGACAAATACTTGTCGCAGCCCGTAGGATATAAGGGATCAGTGCTTTTCTCTATCTGTAACCCTTCCTGGAAAGGTTCCTCACGCGGAGGCTCTAGCTCTACCATGAAAATCTACAACACGCTGACGAAGCAAGTCGAAGAGATTGTTCCACGCGAACCGTACAAACTCAAGATGTATTCGTGTGGCCCAACCGTGTACCGCTATATTCACATCGGCAACCTGCGCACCTTTACGATGGCGGACTGGCTGCGACGCGCCTTTGAGCATCGTGGCTTCGAGGTGCTGCATGTCAAAAACATTACCGATGTGGGGCATATGCGCCAGGAAATGCTCGATCGCGGTGAAGATAAAATGATCTCCCAGGCGCGCAAGGAAGGCAAGACATCGCTGCAGATCGCTCAGTTTTATACAGAGGCGTTCCATGAGGACGAGGATGCCCTGAATATTCTGCCCGCGCAGATTTTCCCGCGTGCGACGCAGCATATTCCCGAGATGATTGCGATTATTCAAGGACTGCTGGCGAAGGATATCGCGTACGAAATCAACGGCTTTGTGTACTACGATATCAAGCGTTTTCCCACCTATGGCAAGCTATCGGGCAATCTGCTGGAGGGGATGCTGGCAGGCGTGCGCGAGGGTGTGGATACCGATCGCCACAACCCGGAGGATTTTCCCCTGTGGAAGCCTGCGGAGCCGGACCGCGAGATGGCCTGGGACAGCCCCTGGGGGCGCGGCTTCCCCGGCTGGCACATCGAGTGCTCTGCGATGTCTACGCGCTACCTGGGGCCGCATTTCGATATACATACCGGCGGTGTTGACAATATCTTTCCGCATCACGAGGACGAGATTGCACAGAGCGAAGGGTTTACGGGCGAGCAGTACGTGAACTATTGGGTCCACGCTCAGCACCTGCTGGCCGATGGACAGAAGATGGCGAAATCCACCGGCAACGCTTATACGCGCTCGGAGATTGAGGCGCGCGGCTTCGATCCCATGGCCCTGCGCTACTTCTACACGACTGCGCTCTACCGCAGCCGCCTGAACTTCACGTTCCGTGCCTTGCAGGCGGCCCAGACCGCCCTGGAGCGCCTGCAAGACCTGGCCTATCGACTGTTCACGCAGTCCGACGGAAGCCTTGCCCTTTCCAGTGAGCCGCTCGGGCAACAGCCCTGGCTGGACGAGTTTCTGGCACAGGTCGAGAACGATCTCAATATGCCGCGCGCCATGGCGGTCGTCTGGGCCATGCTGCGCTCGAACGAGCTCGATCCCACCACCAGAATACGCCTGCTGCTCGATTTTGACCGCATCCTGGGCTTCGATCTGAGAAACTATCTTACGAGCGATCGTCCCCTGAAGAGGCTCGATCCACAGGCGTATCTTGCCGCCGTTCCCACCGAGATTGCTGATCGTGTACAGACGCGTTCGACGCTGCGTCAGCACGCGGACTACCCGCACGCCGATTCTATACGTGCACAGCTTGGCGAGGTTGGCTACACCGTCAGGGATACGCCGCGTGGCACGCTGGTGCTGCCGCGCCGTCCCGAAGACGAGTTTATCGTTCTGTCGAGCTCGACCGATGCGCCTGATAATACGCACGTGCCTGATCTCTACGCTTTCTCGATCAACCTGCTGGCGCACAACAGTCGTGAAGACCTGGAGCGCTGTGTCAAGAGCATCTGTCGGCACGCCGGGCAACGACATCTCGAACTCGTGATCATCGAGAACGGCTCGACCGACGATACCCTGCCGTACCTTGAGCAACTGGCGCGCCATGGCGATCTCGTCGCGGAAGAAGGACAGCCGCTCGGACTGCAGGTCCTCTTCGCTGATCACAACCTTGGTTTCGCCGCTGGACGCAATGCGACGATGCACGCCAGCAGAGGGCGCAATATCATCCTGATGGATACCTCCATCGAAGTGACTGGAGACATCTGGTCGCCGCTAGAAGGGGCGCTCGCCGATGAGCAGATCGGCGTAGTGGGTCCCTATGGCCTCGTAACCGACGATCTGCGCGAGTTCCGCGAAGCCGACGGTCCCGATGTCGATGCGATCGAGGGCTACTTGATGGCCTTCTGCCGTGCGCTACTGCCCGAGGTTGGCTGGATCGATGAGAAGTTTCGCTTCTACCGCCTGATGGATATCTATCTCAGCTTTTTCTTCAAAACGGCGGGGTATCGCGCTGTGGTTACTCCGTTGGTTGCCGAACGCATCGAGAAGCATCCGCATCGCGAGTGGTACAGTTTAAGCGAAGACGAGCGCGCGACGAAGAGCAAGAAAAATTATGACATCTTCCGCGATCGCTGGCATCACGGCGAGAATCTGCTCGTTGCCAACTATGATCCTCAGCGCAGGTGGTATGGTCACGATCATCCTCGGCACCTTGAGGGGACGCACACGCACGGGCCCGGTGAATTGCCGCCTCCTGGCATGATGCATACCCACAACCACCAACACTGGCCCGACCATTCTCATGAGCACCCGCACTATCATAGTCAAGTAAACGCGTAGTGGGCCCTTATGAGGCGTGCTCCTACCCGTTATGGGCGTGGTGCGAGTCTTGTATTGGTGATGGCGAATATCATAACTTTGCGGGGATGCGCAGTGTTAACTTTTTTAGGAGCGTGTAATGCTTGAGGTAAATGATATCCTTACTGTCCGTTCGCGTGAGCGGTTGTCGCTCGTCGAGACCGCTCGTGTCGTTGTAATCGATGGCGATATAGGCCCTATCGATATCGCTTACCAGCAGGCGCTCTGCGCCCACGTCGAGCATGGCGGTGGACTGGTCTGTCTTGGTGACGCGGTCGAGGCGTATCTTGAATGTGAGCTGCTAGGAGAACTCCTGGGTCCAGCAAGCGGGACCTGCACGCCGCGCTGCGAGCTTATCGCACGCGTGGCGACCTCCGATCACTATATTACGCGACGCATCGATGACAGCTTCGCCATCCTTGAGTCCGCCTATCTCCTCACGACGATACCGCCAGATGCCCAGGTCCTTTTACAAACATCGTGGCGCTACACGACCTGCGCCCTGGCCTACCTGCGCGACTATGGGCGAGGTCGCGTCTTCTGCGCTATATCCGGTACACAGCCCGAAACGAGGGCGCACTCGGTATTCCAGCAGATTGTCGCGCGCGCCATTCGTTATGTCGGGAGAGAGGACCGCGAGGAGCGCCCGGCCAATGTGGCAATGATCGGCTACGGCGCGATCGGTTTTGAGCATGGCACCGCCATCAACAATGTGCCAGGACTCGAGTACGCATTGGTCTGTGATCGCAACGAGTCCCGCCTGCAGGCCGCCCGCCAGGCGTTTCCCGGCGTACGCACCTGCACTGACCTCGCCGCAGTAGCGGAAGATCCAGCCGTCGATGTCGTCATCGTCTCAACGCCTCCCAATACCCACGCCAATATCTCTATGCAAATGCTGCGCGCGGGCAAGCACGTTGTGAGCGAAAAGCCCTTCTGCCTGACGACCGCCGAGGCCGATGCGATGATTGATCTCGCCGAAGAGATGGGCCGGGCGCTTACCGTCTATCAGTGCCGGCGCTGGGACCCAGACTACCTGGCTATCCAGCAGGTGCTCAAGCGTAACGTTATCGGCCCCGTCTTCCATATCGAGACCTTTATCGGTGGCTACGGGCACCCCTGTGACTACTGGCACTCGCACGAACCCATCTCCGGCGGCGTCTTCTACGACTGGGGCTCGCACTACCTGGACTGGATTCTCAATCTCATTCCTGACCCTGTGGTTAGCGTGCGCGGCGTCGAGCACAAGCGCGTCTGGCACGACATAACCAATGCCGATCAGTCCAGCGTCTCTCTCCGCTTTGCCAGTGGGCAGGAAGCGACCTTCATGCATTCGGATATCGCCGCCGCCCTGAAGCCCAAATGGTATATCCTGGGCGAACATGGAGCCATCGTCGGCGACTGGCGCCAGGAGAGTGTGAAGACGCGGCGCTGGTCCGGCGATCTGATCGAGGAACGCCTGGCGCCCTCCGAGGCCCTGCCCCAGCTCAGCGTCTTCACGCGTGAGAGCGGCGACATCGTGCATGAACAACGCCTCTCGCTTCCCCCAATGCCCGCGTACGCCTTCCATCGCAACCTTGCTAACCACCTGCAATCCGGAGAAGCGTTGGCCGTGACGCCCCAGGAGGCGCGGCGCACCATCGCCGTAATGGAGGCCGCAAAGTACTCCGCCAAACATAACGGCGAAACGGTATCGCTCATCTGTTAGCGGCAAAAGAGAATCGTCGTCAGCATAATGCCGGTCTGTTTTTGCGTATTTTGCGCAATGTACCTGAAATGCACTTGCATTAATTCGTGGCACTGAGGTAAAGTATAAATGAGTACCTGAATGGCGATAGTTGTGGCGTCCTGGTAGTGATGGTTTTTCTACCAGAAGAGGAGGACTCTATGTCGGCGATCGAATTACCGTTGTTTCCTTTAAATTTAGTACTTTTTCCTGGAACAGTGTCGCCGTTGCATATTTTTGAGATGCGCTATCGCCAGATGATCCTGGATTGTCAGCGCGACGAGAAGCCTTTTGGTATAGTGCTGGCCCGGCCCGAGAGCGAGCATCTCAACGAAAAGCCGTATCCAGTAGGAACGATGGTCGAGATACGCAACCTGGATCGCCTTGAAGATGGTCGCTATACACTCATGGCGGTCGGTACAAAGCGTTTTCGCATCGTGAGCGAGCATCGCGATAGACCCTACCTCTCCGGACTGGTAGAACTGTACGAAGATGCCTCAGAGTCAGAACATGAACTGATGCCGGCCATGCAGCAGGCGCGCGACCTCTTTGGCGAATACCTGAGCATGCTGTTGGAGGCATCTGAGGACAAAGATGTCGAAGCGAACCTGCCAGAGGAGGCAGAGGACCTGTCGCACTTCATCGCCTACTTCCTGGATATCCAGGAGGAGCGCAAGCAGCAATTTCTGGAACTGACATCGACGCGTCAGCGTTTACGGGAGGAGATTACCATCCTGCGCCGTGAAGTGCCCTTCATGCGCCAGATTCTCTCCAAAGGTTTCCCCGAAGATATTACGCGTCTGAACTGACAAGGTTCAAGAGTAAGAGTGAATTGCTATTGGAGCACTAATCTTTTACAAAGTATTTACAAATTCCTGTTTCTTTTGTGATACATATAGGCTAGAGTAAATATGGGCTCAATAGTGAATAATGGCGAAGGAAAATATGTGTGAATAAAATTAAGCTAATTGTTATCGTGCTGGTTATTTTAGCTCTCGTAGGGGTGGGGCTAAAATTTCTCAGTTCTTCTTTAAATGGAGCGACAGGACCCTCTCAAGGGGCGAACGGGACGGCTGCAGTTACACCGCAATCTCCTACACCTCCTACACCTACGCCTACACCTACGCCTGCCCCTCCTTTTAAGCGTGCCACAGGCTCAACGGATATTACTATTCTCAATACATCTACAACAACCAGCCAATTTTTACCTGGTGCGACATTCACCCAGAATGATACCCATCTCACCGACCCTGGCGAACAATCGCAGCTTGCAAAGGGCGTTGGATACCTGAATGTGTTCATTTATGGGTGGGGAACCGATAATCCGATGTCCGGAGCGGGTCAGTACGATTGGTCTTCCCTTGACCAACAAGTAGATATTATGCGGCACATCAGGGATCTCAGTGGAGGCAAGACGAAACTGATGATCAGCCTGTGCTGTGCGCCCGATTGGATGAAGAACAATTCGGATATCAATACGGCCCCCAATCCTGGAAACTACGCGGACTTTGCAAATCTCGCGAAGAAAGTCGTCCAACGCTATCCAGATATACAAAATTTTCAAGTCTGGAACGAGTTAAAGGGCTTTAATAACCCATCAGATTATATGCAGTTGTACAACGATGTCTACGATGCCGTTAAATCTGTGCGCCCGAGTGCGCGCCTGGGAGGGCCGTATAATGGCATCTCATTGGGCGAGATTCCAGATCCAGTTACTGCACAATGGTTGAATATCAAACATGGAGGGGATTTCGTCGCTATTGATGGCGGCTTTAATTCCAATAGCTCGTCGCAAGATTTCAGTAATGCTCATTTTTACACTGACTTCGCCACCTGGCTCAGGCAGCTGCCTCATGGTGGTGCAACGTTGCCCTTTGGTTGGGCGGAGTGGTATCCCGGCACCGTTCAACAATATAGCGATGAAAATCACTTTAATGCAACCATGGCCAACGCGATGATCTCTACCGTGAAAAGTGGTGCGTCATACGCCTTAATGTGGGGAGTAGAAGGGGGAATAGAGGGAGCCTATCTAGAAGGCGATGGGCAGCAAGAAGGGCTCATTGACTATAATGGCCCGACGCCCTGGTATTATACAGTCAAGGACTTTTACGACTACTTTGGCCCAGGGACGGCGCTCCTTACGGTGAACAATAACACCAATAAAGCGGTGACGGTGCTGGCCTCTAGTAAGAAGACCATGATCGTGAACCAGCTCGGTTCCAAACAGACGGTGGTGATCAATGGCTATGAGGTTCCACTGGCTCCATACCAGGTGCTCATGATAAATACGATACACGCCTCCTAGGCGTCGAATAGTATGAGGGCTGCCAGGAATGGCGCCTCGCTTCAAAAATGCCCCCTCCTCAAAAGGGGGCATTGAATATGGACTGAGAATTATTCAGTAGGGATGGAGCTTGCCCCCATCCGGTTCCCGAGAACGCAATCCCCAGGCCTGATCACGCTTGCCGAGCCGGATGGGGGCAAGCCCCATCCCTACTAGTACCTCAGGCTTCTGCCTTCTTATGCTGTGCCACAATCTCTTGCTGGACGTTCGCTGGTACCTCTTCGTACTGCGCAAACTCCATCTTGAAGGAGCCGCGTCCCTGTGTGATCGAGCGCAGATCGGTAGCGTAGCGCAGCATCTCGGCATGCGGCACGGAAGCGGTAATGCGCTGCGTGCCGTCGCCCAGCGATTCCATACCGAGCACGCGTCCGCGCCTGGTGTTGATATCGCTCATCACGTCGCCCATATTGTTCTCTGGCACCGTGATCGTGACGTTCATGATCGGCTCCAGCAGGACGGGATTGGCCTGGGGAACGGCCTCCTGCATACCCAGCGAGGCGGCGATTTCAAACGATTGTGCTGAAGAGTCTACCGGGTGATACTTTCCATCGACCAGTGCAACCTTGATGTAGACCATCGGATTGCCAGAAATGAAACCGCGCTTCAGTGATTCGCGCACGCCCTTCTCGACGCCGGGAATAAACTGGCCTGGCACGACGCCGCCAACGATCTTATCCTCGAAGACGAAGGTATCCTCGCCATCGCGAGGCAGCGGTTCGATCTCCAACCAGACATCGCCGAACTGTCCATGGCCGCCGCTCTGGCGCTTGTGGCGACCGTTGGCGCGCGCCTTCTTGCGAATCGTCTCGCGGTAAGATATGCGCGGCTCACGCGTCTCCAGATCGACCGCGTACTTGCGTTTGATGCCTTCGATTATGATCTGCAGATGCGCTTCTCCCATGCCTGATAGCAGGACCTCGGCAGTCTCGGGATCGCGCGAGACCCGCAGCGTCCGATCCTCCTGCGCAATGCGCGACAGGGCGTTGCTCATTTTATCCAGATCGGCCTGACTCTTTGGAACGACCGTCACAGTATAGACCGGATCGGGGAAGTTGATCGGCTCGAGTTCCCTGCTGCTATCCTTGCTGCCGACCAGCGTATCGCCGGTGCGGCTGTTCGTCAGCTTCGGTGCGGCCCCAAAGTCGCCCGCGCTGATCTCGCTTGCGGACTCCTGCAACTTACCGCGCGGGATAATCAGTTGACTGATGCGCTCATCGGCCCTGGTCTGCACATTGGAGAGGTGGCTATCCGGCTTGAGTGTCCCGCTATAGGCGCGGAATGTAGAGATGGTGCCGACCTGGGCGGCGGCTGTCTTGAAGATGAAAAGCGAAAGGGTATCGCCGAACTCTTTCGCCTCCTCGGGCTGTGCATCAGCGGCGCTGGGCAGGTAGTCAACAATCGCGTCGAGGAGCGTCTGTACGCCGATGTTCTTACTCGCCGAGCCGCAGAGCACCGGCACCAGTTGATTGGTGCTGATCCCCTTCTTAATGACCGACAGGATCTCCTCGTTGCTCAGCTCCTCGCCTTCCAGGAACTTCTCCATAATCTCGTCGTCGCTCTCCACGGCGGACTCGATCAACTGTTCGCGATAAGTGTTGATACTCTCTTGAAGGTCGGCGGGGATAGTGACCTCCTGTACCTTGTTGCCCTCGAACGTGTAGCCCTTTTGTGAGACGAGATCGACGATGCCCTTGAAGTTGGCCTGCTCGCCGATGGGAATCTGTAGGGGAACGACCCTGACGCCGAACTGGGCGCGGAGCGACTCAAGCGCCTGGTCGAATGATGTATTTTCACGATCGAGCTTATTTACTAGAACTATGCGCGGGAGGTTGCGCTCATTAGCATATTGCCACGTAAGTTCGGTCCCGACCTCTACGCCCTTTTCAGCTGTCACAACCACGAGTGCTGCATCGGCTACCCGCAGGCCGGCCTTCACTTCACCAACGAAGTCCGCGTAGCCGGGAGTGTCGATAAAATTGATCTTAGCATTTTTCCATTCAACGGGGATCACCTTAGCATTTAACGACATGCGACGTTTGAGCTCATCGGGATCGTAGTCAGAGATTGAGCTACCCTCATCGACCTTGCCCTGCCGGGTCACGGCGCCGCTATCAAATAGTGCAGCGTCGACCAGAGATGTTTTGCCTGCTCCAACGTGCGAAATTAATGCGACATTGCGAATCTGTTCCGCCCTATAAACCTTCATAAAGCCCGGTTCCTCCTGAATTTCTTAGCAAGAGGTGGTCTGTTCAGACTGTGCGGAGGTCTGTCGTAGACCGCCCATGCAACACGACCACCTGGGGTGGTTGTTCCGGTACAGAGAAAAAAACTGTGCGGGACACTCTTCTAGTTCGGTAGGTGTAGTATATCAGGATTGGGCACTTTGTTCAACTCACATCCAGAGTGAAAAAGCATTTCTATCCCTGACATGCGACATCTTTGTGATTTATTCTATTACGTTGGCAATCAGTATTTAATCCCCTTTTAGGAAATGCTCTCAGGAATAGGATAAAATGCATTCTGATGTACCACACAAAAAATGACGGCGACTCCAGGTGAGAGTCGTCGCCCAACGTTTTTACAATCGTTATTGCCTACGCTTATTCGGCGTTGCCCGCGCCCTGCAGAACCTCGAACAGGAACCACTTGCGGCGCTCGGCCTCATCGATGGTCACTTCGAGCAGGCTGGCGGTCGCCACGTCGCGGCTCTTGTCGCAGACCTCGTGTGCGGCCCTTTGCGCCTGCACCAGGCGTCCATTGTCCTCCATCAACTGGCGCACCATCTCCGCCGGGGAGACAAAGTCTTCGTTGTTGTCTTCGATCGTCTGCAACTGACCGATATGGCTGATGGAGCGGATCGTCGTGCCGCCCACCCGCCGGACGCGCTCGGCCAGGATGTCGACCGCCGCGAAGATCTGGTCCGCGTGCTCGTCGAAGAGCAGGTGGTAGTCGCGAAAGTGCGAGCCTGCCAGGTGCCAGTGGAAGTTCTTCGTTTTTACGTATAGGGCGAAGAGATCAGCAACCAGAGGATTGAGTGCCTCTGTAATCGCCTGCGCTTCCTGCGATGATAGATCCGAGACCGTTGCGAGTTGCGCCGGAGCCGGATATGATTTGACCTGCCGGTTGCTGCGTGTTTTCGCTCTTTGCTCTGTTGTCATGATTCTCTCCTTTATGTAACAGGACCTGAACACAAATATCGTGCCTCAACGCCCGATGGGCCTATTAAAGGTCCACGTTCAATATACCATAGGAACGTTAAAAGACCCGTCAGATGAACCGTGAATGTCTTGGATTGTTGAGCGACACTTCACCTGATCTGTCTTATTTTGTTCCACATAATGGTACACGTCCCGTACCGGGAATATGGATACGATTTTGTTTTTCTTTTAGGATTTTCGGGAGATGTGGAGGTTAGATTTGTATTCACAATAATCAGGGAAGACCTACCAAACCCTTGACAAAGATAGTATGGCGGCTTATAATATACATAGATAGTAAGGTGCCATAGCATAGAGGGGAGCAACGAAAGGAGGGAACAGATGGAACGCTCACTTCGCCTTTTGCCACGATACCAGGTCTTGTTTGATCTTGCCTGTCACATGCCCGCAGTGGATACCGCCTCGGTGAAAACGTACTTCTTCTTCTTAAAGGTTGCTCACGATGTCTTTGCCGCTCAACAGGCGTTCTATGA